>AUXO013952636.1_pt1 | contig 28924 bp, 29 predicted proteins | sample 768731 | NCBI WGS metagenome assembly AUXO01 (sample SAMN02715735, study PRJNA202380) | gut metagenome | biome: sheep rumen | host: Ovis aries | place: New Zealand: Palmerston North
CTCTTCAACCAACATGAAACCTTTATTCTCTACGAGAATCAAGCAGTCATCGCAATGACTGTCATCCATAAATAATCTGTCCATTCCTTCCTTGGAAAAATTCCTTTATTCCTTAATTCCTTAGAATAGATAAACAATCATTGAACAATTCCTTAGATCCCAGAATCCTTAGAATATAAAAAAACTGTGACCTTAGAAATGCCTCATGATGGCGTTATAGGTATGCTCCACCAGATAGTTATTCTTCAAGAACTCATACCCTTTCTCCCCCATCGCCTTGCGATTAGCCTCCACCATCTTAGTGACCAACGTCGTGAAGTCCTCGGGTCTGACACTCTCACACCACATGCCGTAGCCATTCTCCTCTGCTATCCGTCCGATGTCAGTATTAGGATCCGTAGCACATATCACCGGCATTTTGTACTCCAGGTACGAGAGCAGTCGTGAAGGATAATTAGGAATCGTGAAACGATGATCCAGGAATATCAGGCCCACATCACATGAGCTTACCAGCATGTCATAATCCGCCTTAGGCAGACCCTTCATCAACGTCACACAGAAACCGCCATTATTACATTCTTTAATTTTTACATTTTCCTGGTACCATGCTTCCAATCGTGGATATTCCGTTCCCGTTCCTATCACCACGAAATGGCAGTCCTCTCTATCCTTATTCATCTCAAGGCATTTGATGAGATAGTCTATTCCTTGTGGCTTCCCTAAGTTTCCACCATAGATAAAAATCGGTTTATCCACTGGCAGCTTATATTTCCTTCGGATATAGTTTTTCTCTACAGAAGCCTTGACCTTCATTTCCGTGATTTCCGTGCTTTCCGTGTGACACAGTTCTATTGAGTTTGGAGCCACCTCCACCTTTTCTTTCTTGATAAAGTCATTATGTTTCAGCAAGAACTCCACGTTGGCAGGCGACATACATCCTATGAAGTCCGATGCCTTATAGAGTGCTATCTCCTTCTTACGGAAGAACCTGTACAGCATACCCTTCACCCCTGCCTTACTCATCATTCCCAGGTCCACCGCGTTCTGTGGGAAGATATCCTTGAGCAGAAGGTACGTCTTCGCCTGCGGGTTCTGCCTCTTCAAGTAGGCTATCACCTTGGGGAACGTGATAGGGGGTGTAGAATAAAGTATCAGGTCGAACTTCACATCAGACAAATGCTCCTTGATGGCACGCTTATACTGCTTTTCCAAAAGCAGCGTCCCAATGCCTTTCTCCACCACATTCGTCTTCTGGATGTTCAGCGTCTTCACATTCAGGATCTTCACCCCCTTATTTTCTTCTAAAGAGGTTGCTAATCCAACTCGCCGTTCCACAGGACAGACGATATACACTTGATGCCCTTCATCTCTGAACTTCCGCATCAGGTCTTGGTAAATACCACGCTCCTCAACGTTGTCAATTCTGGCAAGAGTCAAAAAAATGACATTCATACAATGTATTGAAATCTTTTATTCACAAATACGCAATACTGTTGCACCCCAACTTAGCCCCACACCAAAACCGGCTAAAAGAACATTACCTCTCAGTCTTCCTTGTTTTCTTGCATCACAGAGAGCAATGGGTATGGTTGAAGAAACAGTGTTACCCACTTTCTCCAAATTAACGAAGAACTTGTCTTCATCAATCTTCAGTTTCTTCCTCAGGTGCTCCAACATATACTTGTTTGCCTGATGAAACACAAAGAGATCTATATCCTCTTTCTGAAGCTCATTGGCCGCAAGAACTGCTTTCATCATCTTCGGAACCTTGACAAGGGTGAACATGAATATTTCCGAACCATCCATAAACAGATAGTCTGAAGAACGAGGGTTTCCTCCTTCATCGAAAGACAGATCATCACATTTCTGTGGATGTCTCGATGCACCTGTCCTCACAATCAAGTTATTCGCGCCCGAACCATCAGTACCAAGATTAAACTGACCTATCTCCGCAAAGCCACTGGTGGATACTACTGTAGCAGTTGCACCATCCCCAAAGATTGTGCGGTTTCCTTTATCTCTCGGATGTAGGTACTTATTATAAGTCTCAGCCGTCAAGAGGAGCACATTCTTCGCGACACCACCCACAATGAGGCCTTTTGCCAACGCAAGTCCATATTCATAGCCTGAGCATCCAAGATTGAAGTCCAATGCACCGCAACCTGTAGGGATACCGAGTCGGTCTTGGATAACACATGCTGACGAAGGCAGGAAATAGTCAGGACTTTGTGTACAGAGCAGTACGAAGTCTACCTCTGACCGTTGTACAGTTCCCTGTGCAAACAAAGCCTCAGCTGCTTTGACCGCCATGTCTGTTGCCGTCTCATCAGACGCTGCAACATGACGTTCCAGGACACCTACCTTATCAGCAATCTTGTCTACACTCCATTCGGGGAATTCTTCAACCAACTCCTCGTTCGTCACCACCCGTTCAGGCAAGTAATAAGCAATATCTTTTATGTAAGCATTCATTTATGCAAGTGTTAATTCCCCACCTCCAGTTATATCTATCTGACTACCAGTCATCCATGATGAAGCATCGGAAAGAAGATAGATGGCGAGATAAGCCACATCTTCTGGTTTCCCGAAACGCTGGAGGGGATATTTCTTTTGTAGTTCTTCGTAATTACCGTCCGTCTGCTCAGCATCTTTTGCCACCAGTTCCGTCCACACCATAGCTGGGCAGATACTGTTGACCCTCACATGCTGAGGTGCCAGTTCAAGTCCAAGGCATTTGGCATAACCCAACATGGCACCTTTTGAAGCAGCATAGATGCTATTTCCTACAGCAGGAGCAAATGGTGCTCTCGACGCAATGAAGACAATAGATCCTCCCTGCACTATTTTTTTCTTCTTCAACAGATGTTTCTGCAAGAGCACCGGTCCTTCGATATTTGCAGCCATCAGCTGGTGCATCCTTTCTGCCTTGACCATTTTGCAGGGCATGCGGTCTGCCATACCTGCATTATGGACTACACCTTCTACCACAGGTAGTTTTTCCACTAGCTCCTGGATACTCTCCTCATTGGTCAGGTCAGCACATATATACAAGTGGCCTTCGCCCTCAAGGAGCGAAAGTGTCTCTTGCAAACGGGCTTCGTTCCTGGCAGTAAGAACTACCGAAGCACCCATCTTGGAGCATTCGACAGCTATTGCTCGACCTATCCCGGAAGAAGCACCTGTCACAAGGACTGTTTTCCCCTGTAGGGAAAAGGGATTATGATTCTCTGTCATCTACATTTCAATTAACGGTGGAATAACCACATGGTCTGTTGAAAAATGCATCGCACCCCATGAAAGACCTACCCCAAAACCACATGCGATATGATTCACTTTCTGGTTTTTCATCAGCTCCATACTGCGTGTCACCATTGTCAGTGGTATCGAAGCACAGCTGGTGTTACCGTATTCTTGCATGGAATAAGGAACTTTCTCAGGGGCTATCTTCAGCTTGTTACGAATCTTTTCATTCATAAAGAGGTTCGCCTGATGGAATGTGAAGAGGTCTATTGCATTCATATCAATAGCGAATTGCTCACACAATGCCTTGATAGCCTTAGGTGCCTTTGAGATACCAAACACAAAGACACTCTCCCCGTCCATTTCGAGGTTCAGCCCATTGCGCACTTTACCCTCGCCATGCTCTTTCAGTTGAAAAGCATCTTCTGTGACAGGATTACGATAACCGCCGCTATTGATGTTGATGGCCTTATAGCCAGAACCATCCGAATACATGGCATATTGCATCGAACTGGCCTCTTCGTCATACTCTAAAGCTGTTACTGTTCCTGCATCCCCGAACAGCGGGTAAGTGCTCTTGTCTGTAGGGGCACAAAACTTTGTCGGAGTATCACCTGCACAAAGCAACGCACGCTTTATCGTACCTGTCTGTACGAGCGATGACAACACACTCATGCCATACACCCAACCAGAACATCCGAGAGCAATATCCAGCGTGTAGCACTGATTCTGCAGGCCCAGACGTTCTTGCATCACAGTCGAGGTAGCGGGTACATTATAGAAATCTGGCGTCTGTGAAACGAACACCAGAGCATCTATGCTTTCCTTTTCCCATCCAAGAGTATCTATTAGCACTTCGGCTGCACGTACACATAAATCTGACGAACAGATGTCTGCAGGGGAATTGCGGTGCTTGGCAATACCCGTGGTACTGAGAAACGAATTATAGCCACCCCAACGCTCCTCATAGAACGCAGCGTTTTCAACGACGTTCTTTGGAACGCAGGCAGAGATACCACGGATTGCAACTTTCTTTACTTCAAGAAATGCCATTATAGTTTCGATGAAACAAGGTCAAACAATTCCTGTATAGTCTTCGTAGCACGCATCTCTTCACCTTTCAGCTGAACATCGTACTCCTCGTCTATCATTGCCAATACTGAGAGTGCAATAAGGGAAGACCACTCTTCCAGTTCCCTGTAATTGGTTTCTGGAGTGAACACTTCCAACTCGGTGTCATCAAACTGTTCTGCAAAATTCTGGACAAAATCTTTTATTTCCATAATCACTTTTATTTAATTGTTAATACTAATATTTTCTCTATAATTTCACTTTTGTAGCCGGATTACCCATATACAGATACCCGTCCTTTGTATTTCTCATCACAACACTTCCTGCACCGACACGAACATCATTGCCAATCTTCACACATTGTAGCACTGTTGACTTCACACCTAAGAAGTTTCCATCTCCGATGCTAACGCATCCTGATATGTTCGTTGAAGGCATTATAATATTATAACTACCAATCACTGCATCGTGTCCAACAGGGATATAACCATTCAGAAGATTAAAATCCCCCATCGCCACATTGCAACTTATCAAACATGACGAGCAGATAATATTACCCTTCCCCATTCTGACAGATTCTTTGTCAAGGAAGGTAACCGATGGTGCAATGATATTGGGGAACTCCACATTCGGGTTGTTTATTCTTGCAGTAATGGTCTTTACTGCTGTAGCGCTACCGACAGCCACAGCTACAGCCAATGGATTCTCGTAATGGTTTAGCCAATCCGCTCCACCCAAGACTTTTCCATATTTAATTTCCTTTCCCCAGATATTCTCGTCATCATCCAGGAAGCCAACAACATTCCACTTAGGTTCCTCCGCACTCTCATTTATCAGTCGTATCAGGCAAGCGACTTCCCTTCCGAAACCACCAGCCCCATATATTGCTATATCTTTCATCATATCTAAACTTGTCGTATTTTTTTGTATTCAAAAATTTTCTGTGATTTCAGTGCTTTCCGTGTGAATCAATTATGCCCATTAAATGCCTCCATCGTAGCTTGTCCTGCCTCATTGATATCTGCACGTTTCAGCACTTTCATAATCGTAATCCATATCACCTTGATGTCTGTCCACAACGTGCAATGATCTACGTACCACACATCCAGTTTGATTTTCTCCGTCCAACTGATGGCATTACGACCATGACATTGTGCCCAACCACTGATTCCGGGTCGTACCTCATGACGACGTGCCTGTTCCTCACTATAAAGGGGAAGATACTGAGGCAAAAGAGGTCTTGGACCAATCAATGCCATATCACCTTTAAGCACATTGATCAACTGGGGCAGCTCATCTATCGAAGTCGAACGCACGAACTTACCCACTTTGGTTAATCTCTTCTCGTCAGGCAACAGTTTGCCTTCAGCATCCCGTTCATCCGTCATCGTCTTGAACTTAATCACCTTGAATATCTTCGCATCCTTGCCTGGTCGTTCTTGGAAAAAGAAAGCGCCAGCCCCTTTATTAGCAAAATGCAACCAGATAGCGATGATTACCAACAGCCATCCTATTAACAATAGGGCAACAAGCGAAATGAGAAAATCAAAGACTCTCTTGAAAAAGTGTTTGTACATGTGCTATGATATATTTGGTAATGAAACATTACACACCTTGATTCTGCAGTTAACACATTCTCTATTTTATCTTCATAAACAAATCAACGAAATCTACAGAAATATAGCCTGGATAGTCTTTCCAAACATGATCCAAAATATAGTTCTTCAACACGTTATCACCACCCCGTGCCAACCTGTAAAGTTCCTTCCATGTATCCTTGACTTTCGTTTCAAGATCATGTCCTCGATACATAAAGAACTCTTGAGTCGCCCTAAACTCCTTACCCGATTGAACCTTGTATTGTACTATGTTTGCAGAAACCAATCCCAATGACTTTATCACATAATCTATCATTGTTTGTATCGCCGTATCATCCAACTGGTTCAACTGCACATAAGTCAACGAACTTAGGCCAAGAGATTCTGTTTTAAGAATTCCCTCCCTCACCAAAAGGAACGCGACATAGATAGGATCAAACACATAATTGTCTATAGCATACCTTATATTCTCTCCCAGCACCAACACATAGTTAGAACTATGATTCGTCCCATCAAAGTCTTTTATTCCATAAACCAGGTCATTTCCATATCCGCGAAGTGCGTTTACTATAGAACTCACCTCATCACAATTTGACCCGCTACTGCTCTTGGGAGGCAGGAACTGAGGTACCGTAGGCAAAGCCTCCCATAATAGTGTTAAAATGCGATTGTAATATTGTACATCATACAAACTCTCTACAAACACCTGCCTACGATTCTCAAACGACAAACGGACATTATCCAAATCTTTGGTAAGGATATTAACAGCCTGTTGTTTTGTTATCTTTACAGGTTTGCTTTTTGCTTTATCCATCAAGAATATGCTTTCCTCAGGCGAAATTGCAACCGTCATGGGCGAATGAGTTGAAATAACAACCTTAACTTTCGCCTCTTTTACAATCGATTCCAGAATTGCGCCAACCAGCACTTTAGAAAACTCAGGATGGAGAGCAGCATCTGGCTCATCCAATAACAGAACGTCAGGTCTGACCATCTCCTCCTTCGTGTTGTAAATAGACAGAGCCAAAGACATCAAAACCTTCTCACCTGTCGAAAGGTCGTTTACCTGTATCTCTGTTCCTGTGTTAACGTCAGTAAGGTGCAACTTGAAGTCAAGTTCCTTGGCGGCACCTCCTTCGGGATGGTTTACCAGATAAGTCAGTCCGGCTCTTGACAGCATATTATTAATCAAATCCCAGGGTTTTGGCCCATGCAACCTCTCAAACTCTTCATCTGTGAGCACCTTGTTATGCTGCTGTTCTGTATCGTTAAGGTATTTGTTGAATTTGTTTTCAATAAGCCGGACATGATATAGTTTGAAAATTGAGGCAAACTGGCTTGAGAAAATTTCGTCACTGAAAATCTCGTAATTCTCAGCAAACAGTTCTTCTGTGATTTCCTCCACGTTCCAATTAGCAAGAACACATAGCTTCCACAATACTCTCCTGCGCTCCTGTCTCATGGAAACAAAAGCACTTAAGGATGTGACCAGCCCTCTCTCCTTCTGACGTTTATAATCGTTCAGCAAATTCTTTACATTATTCCAAGCCTGCTTGCGGTTATTAGTCAGTCCAAGATACTCACAATTCTCATCTACATGAGGGTTAAGTCCATTAAACGGGATGTATTTTATCTGAGTTAAATGAATCCCCTGATCGTCCTGCACAATACAGTTGTCCTGATTGGTCATCGCTTCCATAAGGTGGCTTTTCCCACTACCATTTTTCCCTGTCAGCACAACAAAATCAGGAATCTCAAAATCCTGCATGACGTGAATAGACTTATAAGCTTTTCTCACTGATATCTTCATAACAGGCCCCTTCTATTCTTTCTCATTTATTAACATCATTTCAATGTCATTCTTCTTTTCCATATTTATCTTCCAATCAATTTTCAGTTTTCCCTCATCATCCCCTCCAATATCCTCTCCAGCTTGTCGGCTCGCTGCTCATAGTCATTGAAACGCGTCAGCTACTCCTTCCCATAAGCGGCAAGCTGTAACCTGTAAGCTGTCAATACAAGTTCGCCCTGGCTTTCACCTCTATCGCTGTTACCGCATCATAAGCCTCTTTATATGTCGTGTAATGTCCGTCGAACATTCCGGATCTGAGTAAAGCGCCATTCTCTTTTTCTATATCCACCAACTCGAAGAAATCCTTATACGTTGTTTCTTCCTGACGCTCCAGATAAAACGGTTGCCAGCCGAACAACCCGATGGGAGGCCACATATCCAGCTTCACCTCCTTACATATCAGCATATAATAGTACATCGCCAACAGTTTCTCAAACACGCATACCATTGAGCAGTACTCCTTGTCGTCCTTTATCATTGCAAAGTAGGGCCGCATCCTATTGGAGAGGTTCGAACTGAAGGGTGTCTTCTGATGATAATAGCCCGTAGAGTTATTCCACGAGTTGCTGTCTATCAGCCAGCAGTTATCCTGGTCTATGATGTAAGGACTAAAATACTGACTGTGTTCATAGAATTTAATGCGAAACAGTTGATCCAGCAGTCCGAATTTCTTATAATATACACACGCAGTGCCAAGGCCATACAGATAAGCCGTATCGAGCACGTGGTTCAGCTTCAGTGTGTTCTCATATCCCTGACTTGGAGTAGTCACCTTCCTATTGGCAATGGCAGACAGGCTATTCCTGATAGCTTCGTAATGAACAGTGTCAGCCCATCGGGTAGCTACGATGCCCATCGACAAAAGCACCTCCAGTGCCTTCAGGTTTTCCGTCAGCACCTTCTCGAACAAAGCTGCATCGGGATACTCGGCACCATACACCAGATCCTTAGCCTCACGGATAAGTTGTTCCGTAACATTCTCATACAAATCCGTATACTGAATGATTTTCTTCAAGTCTGAGATATACATCTTCACCCTGGCCACAGCCACCTCTGCATCAGCCTCCATATTCTTGCCGTTAATCATTTCCAGTGCCTTTAGTCGTTCATTCAACTCCGTGAAGAAGTTGTCTGCATTATCTATTTGCAGGCTCTCACCATTACTTTCTGTCTTTAAGGTTGCAATTTCGTCACATTCTTTACCCACGTACGAGAAGAAATAGCTATAGCGGTGCCCCTTGTTCTTTTTGATTTGGCTAATCAATGCCTTATCCCACGTTGCAGACCAACCACAAGTTATTAATCCGAAATTCTTGAGAATAGCATCAAGGTAATCACACAATTCCGGTGGATAATTGCTTAGTTCACTTTCGGTATTCCTAAACCGGCAATCTTTATAGTCACCATTTATTTTTAGTAATGTCAATGGATGATGATACAATGGGACTCTGCTTTCTATTTCTGATTCATGGCAAACAACCTGATATTCCACGCCTAATTCATCCAGAGCCGTTTCCATCAACCGATCAAAGTTTGTAGTGATAATAAGCTTGAAATATCCTCTCCCTGCCATCTCTGCAATAGCCTTATGAGCTGCCGTCGGTTTCTTATATCCAAACTCCTTATCCTCCTCACTTGGCTCAAAATAAGGTTTAAGCAGGCTTTCCATCTCTGACGGTTTTTTCCCTAATTGTTCCAACAACATAGAGTATTCCGCCTCGCAGCCATATTTATTCTGGAACCACTCAAACGCATCCACTGGAATCTCATCGCCCTGCACCACAGCCAGCCTCTTTATCAGGTCTTCCGTCACTTTCCATCCCGACATAATCTTAGCTTCAAGTGAAACACCAGATCCCAACAACAAGGCATAAACACCTTTATTGTTGAATACCGACATTGTCAGAACCGAGAAAAGATCAATTGAATTATTCATTTCCCGCAAAATTTCCAGTTAAGCCTTTTCAGCTTCAACTCGTTGTTTTAGGTTATTTACAGAATCCAGAAAATCCTGATGTGACTTGGTACGGCTATTCCAATCATATTTCAAAAACGAGAGATTTAATGTTGATTGGTAGACTTCCAACTCGTCATCAGAGTATTCTTTGTCATGTATTACAAAAAAGTGCTTCCTGGAACTATCATACTGAAAATTATAGTTTTCTAATAGTAGCTGAATATCTGGATCATTTAAGCCGGCTCCCAAAAACAGAAACGTCTTCGTAAGAATTAGTGCCTCTAACAATTTATAGAAAGGAGCATACTCATTGCGTGCTTTTGCGTATTCTTTCTTTGTAAATATCAGTTTTTTGGGGTCGTCAATCGTCCCATGTATCTTAAGTACAATCTGATCTCCCTTTCTAATGTAGTCAATAATGCTGTTGCTGTAATGATTCAAAACAGGTATCGTCCCCGCAGTTTCTGATGTAACATAAACATCATAAATCTTATCAAAGTTTGGGGTAATAACAATAGGAGCATATAATCCTAAAATATCCTTATGAATATCTGCAGGAAGATAGCCTGGTGTAAGGAATTCTTTTTTCAGGTAATCACAAAAAGCATCATCACCCAATGCAATTTTTACAAGTTCACAAGCCATAAGATAATCACACCTTTTTATGCAATTCATGATAATCTTTTGACGACGCCCACCGACCTGTCTTGCTGCTTCTTCCAAAAGCGCACGCCATGCCTTAGGCCTTTTACCCGCAGCATTTTGAGAGTTACATGACACTCCAGAACCCAGAAATACCACGCAGCGACCATTGGCAATATCTTTCACCAAACTATCTGGCCAATTAATCATATTTCTCTGTATTTATTATGATAGAATCTGCGATTGATTCCATAATATTTCCAAATTCCTTCACTTTCTGCAAATGTGATCCAAAAACATTATCCGCACTAGACAAATCAAAAATCGGTTTGTTTGAAAGTTGCGAGAATGCCACAAGACTATTCCAATTAGGAATCTCTCCTAACTTAAGGGTATTCTGTCTGTTATCGGGATAAAAAACCGAAAGCTTATCAATTATTTCCTTTCCGAATTTTTCTATTATCTTATCATAAGCTTTAACAGGTCTTTTTATTCCATCGTGTGTCCTTGCGACGTATTGCTGCGTAATGTAACCAAGAAATTCTATTTGTTCGTATTCTTCAAAATATTCTTCGCCTTCTATTTCGCGGAACTTGTCCAAACCGCTCTTTATACTTTTGGTCCATCCTTTTAGCGAGAGTGCAATATTATCAATAGCTCGCAAGCAGAAGATATCGGAAGACATCGGCATAATAAAATACTCACAAGCTAATAAGATAGTTCTATTTATAGCCCCCAGAGAAGGCCCCATATCAAAAAAAACATAATCATAGTCTGTTCTTATCTCGTCTAACAGCCCCTTAAAAATGAAAGTGGTCAAAAGTCCCCTTGCCTCACCATTAGTAGCTTCAGACCAGTCTTTACTCAAGAAATCTTCAGCCAAAGCTAGACGAGTATCACCGATTAACACGTCTACATCAAAAAAGCTGTCCTTCTGAATAGGAACATATTCTTTTTTCAGATAACCGCCTTTTGCCTTCCGAAGATGCTGTACAATCCTGTATATAGAAGGTGAATCTGTCTTTTCATAGAATTCATCTAACTTGTCTGAATTAAAAAGATAGATTGTGGCACTACACTGGGGATCAGCATCAACAACAAGCACCCGTTTCCCCTTTTTCTTTTTAAAAAAGGATGCCAAATTACATAATAATGTTGTTTTACCGACACCACCTTTATTATTAAAAAAAGCGATTGATTTCATCCTATATATTAATAAAAATTACAAAATCATCTCTAACTCATCAGTATCAAATCATTCTCATTCGTCCTTAGTCAGCCACCTATCTATTTTCTGCTATCCTTCACCATCTCCTCCAATATCCTCACCAGCTTGTCGGCTCGCTGCTCATAGTTGTCGTATGTCAGCAGTTGCTTTTTACCGGCCTCAGTGAGCTGTTTGGCATATTCCTTATCTGTCGCGACTTTGTATATAGCCTCGGCAGCAGCAGTTGCGTCAATGTTCATCCTTCCCGTGGCACTTATCCTAGTTCTTTCCACTTCCGCAAGGGCAGCGATGATTGCCGTGATCCATCCAAAAATGGTGAATCTTACGATATTTATTCATAAGATTTATTTCCTCAACATAATCTGTCTCATGTGAAGAAGGAATCTGAAATGTAAACTTGCTATCACCATTTTTATTGGTTATACACAAGTCCCCTTCCATTATCATATCCATCCCTATCAACATGTCAGCTCCACCAATTGGAGTACAGGCCACTTGTATATATGTAAAGCCTACGCCATTTGGAAGACCAATGTTTATGTTATAGACATCTGCTATATTTTCACCATTAGCAGTGCTTATTCTCCTCTTTCCTATAGGAATCAGATGCAGTGCATCAACCACTTTTTGGGTAATACACGAACCCGTGGCCCCTGTGTCCCATATAGCATTAACCTGTAACATCTGTGGGCGAGCTGGGCTATTCATGACATCTGGAGAGGTGGCTGCGCATACTTCACATGTAGATCTCAAATCGCGCGCTCTTCCTTTTGCAGCCGCTGTGAATGCACTATACGTTCTCATAAATCACACGTGAATGAAATACCATTGTATATGAAGATGCATCAGAAGAACATTCTTGTATAAGGAAATCTCCAAGATTATATCGTTTAAGCGACTCCTCATAGGCATCTTCGTTTGTCTCATAAACACCAACAACGCTGTTACCTACAATGACAATATATTTGTCATTATACTTTGATGCCAGTTCTTGTTGGTGCTCCATAAAGTATTGATATTCTGTTTCAAGCATAAAAACACCTGTAATTATAAATTCCTTTGCATACTATAGTTTAAAACCTCAGAATAGTTCCTCCCCAGCTTAGACCAACACCAAAACCAGAAATCATTACCTTGTCGTTGTTCTTAATGATTGCATTCTCCATACAGTCTTTCAAACCAATCAGTACTGTAGATGAAACTGTATTACCTGTTTCTGACAGATTCACATAGAACTTATCCTTCGGTAATACACATACCTTACGAATAGTATTCAGCATAAACTTGTTTGCCTGATGGAATACATAATAGTCTATAGAGTCTTTTTCTATTCTATTCTTTTCCAAGATTTCTTTCATCATTGCAGGCACAGCATCTAATGTAAAGTTAAAGATGGCACCTCCATTCATATAGAGGTAATCTTCATACCAGACATGCCCTTCGTCATCTTCTACAAACTTTCCTGTTGCCATCCTTTGACGAGCAGCACCTGTCTTAACAATAAGATTGTTTGCTCCACTACCATCTGTACCTAAAACGAATTCACCTATCTCTGCAAAGCCATCTGTTGAAATCAAACATGCTGCTGCGCCATCACCAAAGATACTTCTATTACTTTTATCCAGAGGATGAAGGTATTTGTTATAAGTCTCTGCTGTCAGCAAAAGTACATTCTTAGCTATTCCGGCAGCTATAAGCCCTTTGGCCATTGCCATACCATAGATACAACCAGAACAGCCTAGATTATAGTCAAATGCTCCTGCAGAAGTAGGAATACCTAATCTATCTTGCAGTATACAAGCAGTTGAAGGCAAAAAATAATCTGGACTCTGTGTGCATAGCAAAACAAAGTCAATATCTTTCGGACTAATGCTAAACTCTTCAAACAACTTACGGGCAGCTTTCTCGGCCATGTCACCAGCAGTTTCATCAGTAGCTGCAATATGGCGTGAATCGACACCCACCTTAGCTGCTACCTTATCCACACTCCACTCTGGAAACTCCTTAAGAAGTTCCTCGTTTGTTACTACCCTTTCAGGCAGATAATATGATAATGCTCGTATAAATGCCATATTTACCAACTTAATTGCCCCCCGCCTGTTATATTCACATTACTCCCAGTCATCCAGGACGATGCATCTGAAAGCATATAAATAGCCAAATTTGCTATGTCCTCTGGGGTTCCATAACGTTTCAGTGGGTATTTTTGTTCGTCTTCTTTTAATTGTTCTTCTTCTACACCTTCTTGAAGGACGAGGTCTGTCCATACCATTGCAGGACTAATACAATTCACTCTAACCTTTCTGGGCGCAAGTTCCAACGCAAGGCAATTAGCATACGAAACAATTGCCCCCTTCGATGCACTATAGAAAGCATTTCCGATACTGGGTGACCATGAAGAAATGGATGCAATAAACACTATTGAAGATCCCTTAGCTATCTTCTTACTCTTCAAAAGTTCTGTTTGAAGTAAAACAGGTCCTTTGAAATTAGTATCCATTACAGCATCCACATCATGTTCAGTTGCCACCTTACACAATACGCGTTGCCCTATTCCTGCGCAATGAACAACACCATCAAGAGTCGGGAGATGAGCCATCATAGTTGCGATGGACTCGTTTGAAGTCAAATCTGCACATATGATTTTATGTTCACCAGGCTCCAGTAAAGCCAACGTTCCTTCAAGCTTTAACTGATTACGACCTGTAAGAATAATTGTTGCTCCCATCTTGGAACAGGCTATGGCTATGCCACGACCTATTCCCGATGAAGCACCAGTCACCAACACTGTCTTGCCTTCCAAAGAAAAGGGATTGAAATCCTTCATCATTTCGAAGCAATCAGATTAAAAACATCTTCTACTGTTACACAAGATCTTAATTCTGATCCTGTAATACTCTTTCCATACTCGGTTTTTGCTAATGCAATAACACTCATACCTGTGAGTGATGACCATTCATCTAAATTATGAAATTCTGTAGATGCCTGTATCTCGGATGCATCTGTGTCATCAAATTGATTTGCGAAATTCGCAATAAATTCATTTAATTCCATAGTTTTATTATTTAATCGTGAATACCAATATCCTTTTAACATGATAAATTTAAATATGCTCTTATCTCCTTAATTTTTGAAAGATAGTACTTCTCATAGTTCTTTTCCAACAACGAAAGAGGAAGCCTTTCTCCTTCTTTGTATAGTATCTTTTCGTGCTCAATTATTTCTTCTGGTAAGAAATTGAAACCCACAACCTTTGCAGGATTACCTATTACAACAGCATAAGGGGGAATACTTTTATAACAGACACTTCCTGCTCCCACTGTGGCCCCTCGTCCTACTTTAACTCCAGATAACAATGTCACATTTGCACCAACCCACACATCTTCCTCAATTATAACATCTCTTTCCACATCAAGGGCATGAGTACCCGATAATTCTTTGAAGAACTTACCGTTTTCACGTTGATGATTACCTGTAATCACTGTTAAACAAGCTGCAGCACCAGAGTTTTTTTTCATTATGAACTTTCCCGTCACGCTTATAAATCGAAAGCCATGGTAAAGATTGGTATTATCATACATATAAACTCTGTTCAAACTACCAGGATTCCTATCTATTCTTAAATCAACATTATGTCCACAATAACCCAAGCAACTTCTGTAAAAGTAGCGAGTTACATATTTAAGCCAACCACGCCTAAACAAATCTTTTGTTTTTATGGTTGCTTTTAATATATATTGCAAAACTATATTCATATATAGACTATTTGAAATGAACGAATAAATGCAATTTATTTTAAATAGTTATTCAATACCCCAATTTGGAACTGGGGAGTCCATTGAGTGTCTATTTCATGATAGCAGGCTTGGCGGATTTCCTCACGCATTTCTAACTTTGAGTATAGCCATCTTTGTATTCCATCAGCCAATGATTCCATATTATCATGCTCAAAAAAAGTTCCCGTTTCACCTTCATGGATGGCCTCAAATTCGGGCATCTGATAAGGAAAATTATTATGAGTAATAACAGGCGTACCAAAAACCATAACATGCATAGCAGTCAGTCCAACGTTCCCAGGAGAAACACAGAGGTCGGCATTATAAATCAGATGTCCCAGCTGTTTTTCATCATAGCAAGCTCCATAGAACCACACGTTCTGATCCAAACCAAGTTCCTTTGCCAACTTCTCCAGCTCTTGCCTTTTTTCTCCATCTCCTATTAGTGTAAAATTGCACTCCTTTCCACTCTTCTTTTTTAGAAGATCCATAGCTTTCAGAACCATATCAAGTTTCTTGACTTGAGTTAGTCTGCCCACAAAAATGAGATTTGGAAGCTGATTACTGAAATGTTCTTGATAAGTCTCGTCTTTATGCAATTGATGTCGTATAGATACTTGCCGGTCATAAGCTAGTGAATTATGAATAACATGAAGCTTTGCACCATCAAAACCCTCTTTAATCATTAGTTCACGCGCGTAGTTACCATAGAGGAACACTCCTCCACCAGCCAGTCTAAAGAAACGTTTCTTCAGCCAGCGTTCCAAGCCAGTTTCCTTCCCATACCACCCATGAGACCAAAAATATATCCGTTTGCTTCGTCCTGACAATTTTGCTCGCAGGCAAAACCACCATGTACTCAGACAGCGTGTATCGCCCAACAAGATAAATGCATCATAATCTTTGCTGAGAAAATGCTGTATGCCTGGCTGCCAATAAAAGCCTCTACGAAAAAAGCGATTCTTTACGATTGTCACACTACCTCTGAATTTCGAAGTATCCATCTGCTTGATGTCACCAAGAGACTCACCAAACACATAGTCGCAGTCAAAGGTCTTATCCATTAGCAAAAAAACACTTTCCCGATAATGGGCAGCATTATTATAAATTTGTAGTATTTTCATAAATACTATAGATTCAAAAGTTTTGTAATTCTTTCTGCTTGAACAACATTATTCTTATTGGCTAACACCCATCGTCTCGCTTCTTCTCCTTTAGTTTTAAGTTCATCCAAAGGAAGAGACAACACTTTTTTTAACACCTCGGCATAGCCTATTACTGACTCTCCCTTGTCGAACAAATATACATAAGAATAATACTCATTTGGCATCCCAGGAAGCATTGTTGTCAACACAGGAGTGCCACTTACCATATATTCCATATTCTTTGATGGGAAGGAATATTTAGTAAAAACTTCATTTGTTGGTCTGGGATTAACTAGCAATGTTGCACTCATCTCAGCTTCCACCACTTCTTCATTAGGTCGAATGCCCTTATATATGATACAATCATGTGTTTTGGTATAATCAAGAATTTGTTCAAGAAAAGGCCCATCCCCATAAAGCCACAATTCGACGTTTTTTATATCCAATTTGATTATAGCTTCTATCAATAGTTTTAAACCATATCTTTCATACAACCCACCTGCATATAAAACAATACGTCTTTTGTTTTTTACTGTTGAAATGTTTTTATCGTATTGTATTGTTTCATCGACCAAGCCTTCCATCACTATATATGGACGATTCTTGCTATTTACGACTTCATTCATTTGCTCTGTAAGAAATACGTAATAGGAGAACGAAGACAGATAACTATTGTTAACACGGGGGATTAACCTCTTAATAAATTGGAATTTATTATTATTTGACGAGGTACCCACCATAAAACCGGGCATGTCTGTCACGATGCCTACGCTACTCAAGCCGATGATTTTACTTGCCCATACACTCCCAAGGCAGATACTAATATTCAAAACATCACATACTATACATTTGTTTCTTTTATTTTTGTATCCCCAAAAGATAGTATAAAAAAAAGAGTAAATAAATAGACAAATCTGTCGAATAACATTAATATTATAAAAAGGAATGTAGTGGTAATGAAGACCATCCACAATTTCATCTTTAATGTGCCAACATTTTTTTTTACTTAAAGAACTAACAACAGGAACTGCTGATAGCATTTTCAAATCAGCACCGTTTTTTATCAACCCTGATGCCACCATACGATGGAATTTTTGAACAGCATAACCGGGATTACGCTGAGACGCCTTAGCAAGATCAACAATTAATCTTGGAGACGAAAGAGAAGAAATATATAATATCTTCATGAACAGCAATAAAAAATTGTAAGAAAAAAAGAACGAACTTGATCGAAGAAAACCTTCATATCTATAAACGATTATGTTGGATATTTGGGGAAGAGAAGAAAAGTATCATTATCTAGTGAGTACACTTCTACTAAATAATATCAACATAATTGGAAGAACAAAGAACATACAAAACCACATTTCAATATTTGCCATATTCTTGGTTAGCAACATTGCTAACCCAATACTAATACCTTCAAGATAGAATAATTTAATGTCAGATGGCAATTGTTTTAAGGTATATTTTATAGCAAAGTAAATGGCCATTATCCAAGGAAGTACACCAACAACACCTAAGGCTGCCACACGATCTATCAGAGCGGAATGTCCACCCACACGTTCATTAGTGCCCAAATAAATATTATGATATAGTGCCTGAAGAGATGATGAGTAACGTTCCGACCTAGATTCTAGGTCACCATCTGACTGGCCAGTTTGTAAAAAAGAACCGACTTCTTCAAATCTACCTTGGAACGAACTACTTACACCCTCTCCACTAAACAAATTAGACACATGCATAAACAAATTGCCGAAGAAATCATGAAATACCAGAATAAAACCTAGAACAAGAGCTACGCATATAAACCAGCTTGAATAATCTTTCAAGGCTCCCCTCGGCGTGAAAGTTGATAGCACCAAAACAATAACTGCAAATAGAAGGGGAGTTGTAGCGGCAGAAAACCATATCAACGACAAGATTGCGACCAGGACCAATATACAGAGGGTGCGAGACCTTTGTTTCATTTTTTTGTTTTTCACTCCCAGCATCAGAGCTGGTATCAAAACTGGTAGAGCGTGAGGGAGTGCATAATTTGTCATACCTATCATATAAAGACCATTAGAAATAGTCGATTTCCCTTCGCCTGTAGAAATTTCAATTGCTGCCAAGCGAACTGCTTGAGGACGTATTTGGTCAGCAAAATAAGTTCCTACTGCAGCTACAAGGAGTATCATGATGAACACTTCTACATATATTTTATAGCAATGATAATCTCTAAGACTTATACAATACATTAACAACGAAACTGGGAAAATCATTGAGGCCGCCTCTGTCATTACCTTTGATAACGTATCAAAGTATTTGTCGCCATAAACTAAGTTGAGGATTAAAATGCCAAGATAAACTACAACACAACAGAAAACTCTTGAACGATAGTATGTTGGTACAAAATAAAATGACACAATACAACCCAACAGCAACAACACCCATGTGCGAGCAGTGATAGGTACCCATGCATTTACAAGAGTGCTAAACAAACAAATAATAATCAACACATATGGTAAATACGATTTACTTCTAAGCATAAGCCAATCTACAAATTAATATTGTTATATACACCTAATTCTTAAAATTCTCCTCCATTTATTTCGTATATTCAGCAATCTATCATAAACAAAATTTCCCATATTGTTATATCCCTTAAGAATTTTAACAAAAAAACTATTGGGATAATCCATACTTATTCCATTACGTCCAAAAACAACACATTTATTCTTTTCATAAGAAAAAATATGATCCGATTGGTATATTCGTTTGTAATCTGTACATGTGGTCAACAACTCATTAGAGTCTTCACTATAATTTCCAAAAGGATAGCAGAAATCATATAACTTATAACCCAGCTGCTTCTCAAAGAGAGAATTTGCGTCATTTATTTCTCGCCCGAAGTCAATCTTAGATATATCTGACATGTCAATGTGGGTATAGGTATGAGCACCAAAACCGCAAATACCGCTTTTGTGCATTTCTCGCACCATTTCCCATGTCAAATAATCAGGATCATTACCTATTTTCCCCATTATAAGAAAAACATTGTAATGAATTCCCAGTGACTTCATTAATTCAAAAATCTCAGAATAGTTTGATAGCCAACCATCATCAAATGCTATTAATACTCGCTTTTTACGATATTTTACTTTTTCCGACTGATTCAAATCATCGAAGCGCAATGTCTCATATCCCTCTTTCTTGATGTATTCCATTTGTTGCTTGAACTGAGACAACGGCATCTTCATAAAACTATAACCATCTTTCTCACTTTTCACAATATCGTGATAATAAATAACATTGCAATATTTATTTTTCGACAAATTCATCCAGCCTAAAAAAGGAATAAATTGATGGCCAATGAATTGCAATATTGTATTCTTAATATTCATAATTATTATAATATTCTAACATAACAGTTTTAGGTATTTTATATAGCATCAATCTTCCAATTTGGTATATAAACTTTTTCTCCACCCTTAGTGACAACACATAGAGTAGTGTAATTCTTATTATAAAATGTTACCTTTGAACTCTGATAGAAACAGATGCCTATTCGCTCGACTTTGGGAAAGAGACTGGCTGTACGCGCATCTGTATGTCCTAAAATGTGAAAAAAAGGCCTTGGGGTATCATTACGCACCAAAAAATAATGGCCACACCATTTACACCTCTTGATACCCTTGATATCCTTCAACCACCAATTGGCATATTCAAAATCTATATTAAGAGGATGCTCTTTACGATACTGCTTCATAGAAAGCAGTAATTTGGGTCGATACTCTGCAACCTGTTTCCAGCCCAATTTTATGTAGCCAGGGTAAGAGTTTTTGTTAGGAAAATTAAAGATAATAGCTTCCCTTGGCAACATAGCCACTGATTGACGAGTCATCTCTGAGAAGACCCCCTTGCCTCGGCAGGCTTCCAGTACACATGTGCTACCAGGTTGAAAGGCCATTCTACCATCTATATCGTTGCGCCATAATGCACGAGATGCTGAAGGCTTCTTATCTATATACACAACTACAACTATCGAGGAGCCGTAAATATTGTCAACGAACTGTTTATGAAACATTTCTTTTGTAAAGTAGTCTCCAAATACAGCACGTTGGACAAAGACAAAGTCGTTAATAAACTTCTCGTCCACCTCATCCGACCATCGGCAATCGTAGAATATCCTATTCTGATTCATTCTTCTATGATGATATATTATTCAAGTATATTGGCGTAATTATCTAACTGTGTTTTCAGCATTTGAGCCTTATCACAATCCTTCATTTTACGAGCATGACTATTATGTGATAAAGTTTGTGCTAGTTGAGGATTAGATAGACAATCTGAAATGCGCTCTGCACACGACACATAATCAGAGCTGTTATAAAACAAAGCCTCCTGCTTATCAAAAGCTAATTCAGGCATCGCACCTGCATAACTCGCAACACATGGCACACCCACCATCATTGCCTCGGCAAGCGCCATTCCATAGGACTCAACAAAAGATGGTACGACACAAACGTTGGACAACTGTAACTGTTCTATTATTTGATCTGCTGATAAAGTACCTATGAAACGCGCATTATCATTTAAATCTAACTTATCAATAAGATTTAACAAAAAACGATTATAACCCGTATCTAGTAATCTACCGTGGATCCCCAATACGCTTCCTCCAATATTTAAACATATATGAGGATATCTCTGTTTTAACTCAGCGACAGCATGCAGCAAAACATGTAATCCTTTATAAGTATGACTTCCACTACTGGAGGTGAAAACAACAGGCGAATCGCCAACAGGTCTAAAATGCCATAACTTACAATGATAAAAAGGCTCTCTAAGAATGATGTGAGTATTGAAGATAGAAGCCTTAGGATTAATCGAACGCACATAGCCCTCTACCCAATGACTCTGAACACTAATCTTATCAAATGATCTCAAATTCTTTACTTCCTCTTTGCTACGTAGTTTAAAACTTCTTCTAATCCACCATATCGTATAATGTGGAAATTTATAGAAAGATTGTGGAGCTAATGCACATTGTAGAATTTGCTTATTAGAAAGGCCTCCATAAAAATATTCAAAACATGTCCTCATTACTCCCTGCATTTCAATGAATGCGGGAGCTTTTATATATCCCATACGATACAAAGTAGACCATTCCCCCTCCGTTCCCCATATCTGTACAAGATCTGGTCGTTCCTCATCTACAATTTTTTTTAGCTCTTTCCCCACAACTTTCAACCATTTATTGTGGCAAAAATGTGCGAAGAAAGAAGATTTTTCTTTTGGCAATAAGAACTGCCGAATGCCATTTACAACCTCCTCACAAGTTCCTGATCCATTGGAAAAGTTAACATTCACCACCTCATAACCTTCGGTATTGTTTATCATCTCTGCCAAAGGCTGAAGCCAAGTTCCCGTCTGTTTGGTTGCTTGTTCAGAAAAACGAATATTACATAACCAGAGTATTTTCATTGTCCTAATTAGTACATAATTTATTGAACGAGTGCAGTATTTAAAAATTCCTTACTCTCTTTTATTAATTGCCGCAAAGGTTTATCGTTTATTGTCTGATAATCTATATGTCGGTTTAACAAATTCTTTACCTCGGTAAAGGAATTGGCAACTCTTTCTGACAGGCCTGAAGATTCCAGCAAATCTGTTATGCGGTTATTACCGCTGCCTATACGACCATGCAAGGGCATGTAAATGAAATTCTTTTGCAATAAAATAGAAAAAACTATTCCATGAAATGAAGCCGTGATGACACAATCAGCATAATAAATGTTGGATAGCCATTCCTCAACAGTGGAATAATCATAAATGGCACCAGGAAAAATTTCGGCAGCAGCCGTATACCCACTTCCTGTTGTAACAACACTTTTTATGTTTTTCCCGTCAAATAATGATTTCATCTCATTCCAATATATGGTTTCAGGTGTTGGAATATTCACGGTATAGAAATAAATATAAGCTTCCTTATGCTTTCGTGGACTCATTAGTTCTATATAGTGCTCTTTTGATAGTAACATTGTGCTATCAACACACCTAACAGCATTACATCCTTGATTGATGCAAATATCAATACCACTTATTTCACGAACAGAAATCATATCAAAACGCCTTAGTAGTTCTCTGAACTTCTTTACGTCTTTTCCAGGGAAATATGAAAAGCCAAATGAGGCTGCATAAGAAATTCTTTTTGTGTCTTCTCTTCCAAAGTCGAGGAAAGCTGCCCAGTTGTCCGGTTCTGTAAGATCACGAGCCCAAACTTGATCACTTCCAGTAATGTACATATCCGCATCTGGAGGACATTTCTGGAATTCTTTAATCGAGCAATAAAATTGTGGAGATAGGTTTATATTCTTTTTACGGAAAGAATCAAAATTGCGCATTGTATTCCATGTTTCCAGCCGTCTCTGATTTTGAAGTTTTATCCTCATATTTGGAAGTAAGTGAAAAAAAAACAAAGACGTTCGTACAATGGACTTTACTCTATTCTTTAAAGATGGTTTGTTCTTAAAAAGAAAACGGATTACGTACGCATCATGCCCTAAATCCCGCAAATATCTTTGCAAAGCATAAGACTGCAGTAAACAACCATAATTATCTATTGCTCTCCATCTTGTAAAAATTGCAATTTTCATAGTGCGTATTTATTTCCTTAATTTAGAAAAAACTATTTTGTTCATTTTCTCTCTCATCCCTTTGTCTAAACCCACAAGATAGCTTGATAAACATACAATAACGACTATCACCACGGCCTTAATAACAAAGTTGAGAAAAGACCCATCTGGCAGAACCTTATTCAAAAAAAACGATGGCAAAACTGCGACTATTGTAACTAAAAAGCAATGTCTAAACACAGACAAAATTTCCCTCCATGAATAATCTACAATTTTTATGATAAGAAGGGGCTTAACGACTAATCCAAGTAACGCAAAACATATTAGGTAAGCCCATGAAAACGCCACAGGTGATGCCCCATTCTTAAACAATGCATACACTATAGGAAATGTTAAAAATATGATTGTTGGTGAAATCAAGGCATTCTCCCGCAACTGGCCTTTTGCGTGAAGTGCAGTATAAAAAGATATATCAAATACTTGAAATATACTTTGTATCACAACCAGTTGTAGGAAAATTGTTGTATAATCTGGTACATTACTGCCTAACCAAAAATGAAGCAATGGGTCAGCCAGAAAAAAAACAGGAAGGCTTACCATCAGCATTAGATAATAAGAAAATTTTGTAGATTGAAGCAAAAGGTTCCTTGAACCCAAATAATCGCCCGCTGCATACAATTTCACAATCTGTGGTCTTACAGCTGTTCTGAAATTTTCAACAAACAGACTGGCAGCATGGTTAACTTGTAGTGATATTGCCCTGGCAGTTACAACGGCCGGTGAGAAAAACATATTAAGCAAAATAAGAACACCTTGACTACTCAATGTTACAGCTCCTCCAGCAAAAAGACTCCAGCCAGAAAAAGAAATAACCGGTTTCAAAATCTTTTTATCAAGAATAAACTTATATTTGGTCTCTTCAAAATGACTAACACAGTAAAACCGATAGAAAGCTATAAGTGATACTTGAACAAGAAATATCAGGGTTGCATATAACTTCAGTTTGTCAAAATCACCGATACCTATCAAATAGCATACTAACAACTTTGCCACAACTTCATAAATGCTCATATAGGCATAAACATTCATTTTTTCATGCGCTATAATTGAAGAATTGTATGGCACCTGAGATAACGAAAAAAAAGCAGTAATGATAGATATGTGATAGGCAAATACTGCTGCATCCATTCTATCCTGCGGTATGACCAATTTGTTATACAAAAACCAAAGGCCAACTGTTTCTGCTAGGACTACAATAATTATTGCAAGAAGAATATGTGCAGACAGTAATGTGGAGAATGTACGCTTTAGTTTTTCAAAGTTTCCAACCCCAAGTTCAAAAGTCAAGAATCTTGATGTTCCACCGCTCAACATACCATTAAGGAAAGATAGGAATCCCACAATACCACCCACAGCATTGTAGATTCCAAAGTCATCAACGCCCAATTTTTCCAAGATAATCCTCGATGTGTACAAGCTAATGAGCATTGTAACAATCATCCGGAAATAGAGCGCAATTGTGTTTTTGGCGATGGTCCTATTATTACTCATTTTCTAAAGTCTGTTAATTTGTAGACTCTTCTAAGTATTGACATCAACCTCTTATAAAAAACAGCACAAGAGGAAGATGTCTTGATAAAGATATTATCTTTGTGCTTTGAGAGCCAATATGTATGACGATCTTTTGAAGTAGCATTTCCAAGATAATCTACGAATTCTATATTATATTGGTTACTATCAATATGATTTTTTTTACACCATTTTTTGACAATCCTATCAGTGTCGCCATCAAAAGACCATTCTATTCCATGTTGGTAATTGTTTTTCTTATATGCATCAAGAGTCATGGCAATGCCTTGCTTCAACATAATTGTCTGTTTGAACTCAGGAACGACAGACTTCAGTTTTTCATTACTATTGATAGCATCAATAGATCGCCCGCCGAGTATTTCTCCAGATTTGGACGGGAACTCCTTTGCATAAAAATCACTCGTAACATCAACCGTAATAACCTCTTTTTGTAGATAATCCGACAAAACCTGAAGCACATCGTTAAATGTTGGACATTCGTCACCACAAACATTGAAAGCTTCCCCATATGCACTCTGATTACCGATAAGCCCAACAACTCCAACAGCGAAATCTTCGACACGGGTCATATTGCACCTGTTCTTCCCCTCATTCCATCTTATTATAGGCTTACCAGCAAGGATGCGAGCTGCCAATGTCCAGTGATATCCATATCTCGGTGTTATACCATATGGTATACGAGTATCACCATAAGTAACGCTGGGTCGTATAACTGTTACTTTAGTATCACAATTTTTAGCCAACCTTTCAAGCATTTTCTCACTTCCCCATTTTTCAACACTATACGACCAAATAGGAAGCACCTTCTTTGAATCCTCTTTACATTTTTCACTGATACGCGTATCGTATACAGCACAACTGGAAATAAAGAAATATTGTTTTGTGTATTTACGATAAAACTCAAAACTCTTTTTAAGTTCCGAATCTAATAAAATCAAATAGTCCATCACAGCATCAAAAGACCTACCTTCCAATGCTTTTTCTATCCTTGCGAAATCATTCTTGTCTGATTTTATTAGCTCTATGTTTTTGGGCACAGCATTCATTCTGCGACCTCTATTAATCATTGTAACTGAAAAGCCTTGCTTCAGGGCTTCCTTGGCTACTGCCGACGAGAGGACTCCCGTTCCTCCTATTAATAATATTTTCATTTCTATATTTTTTATCGTTACTTATTTACCCTTTCCATGTTATTTGTCTGACATTTTTGGCAGGATTACCAGCAGCTAAAGTGAAGGAAGGAACGTCTTTGTTGACTAAAGATTTTGCGCCTATTACACTTCCCGTGCCAATTGTTACACCAGGAAGAATACTTGACTCTGCTCCTATCCAAACATGCTGTCCAATTACAACATCTTTTGAATTGTGATATCCATTTCTTCCCAAATAATGGGAACCGTTGTCATCTCTAATAGAAACATCACGCCCCATTATTACACCCTTGCCTATTGTAATATGTTTTCCGCAAATAATTGTCGCATTGATATTGGTATAGCCTCCACCTTCTATATCTAATATAGCATTAGCAAATATTTCTATCGCTGAACCGTAGCTAAATGTATAACAGCCTTTTACATTAAGTTGAGAGTTCTCTGCAAGAAGCAATCTTGTTTCCAATTTGGATTTTGGAAAACGTCCTTTTCTACCTATAACCAATATGCCAGACAAATTTAGCACTGATCCTTTCTTAATATTAAGAACACAGTGTTTTGTTATTAGAATGAAGTGTCTGGCACTAATATTGCTTTTAACCTGCTTTGAAAAGAAATTGTATTTGATATTCTTATAATATGTAGTAAAACTTAGGCCAGAAACTTTTGCAACGCTATAAATAAATACGAGGATGTTTCTCATTCTTTGCTTAAAAGAGAGCTTTTCATTTCGCATTACATATTTGTTGCACAAGTCCCCAAAGGACATTTTGTCCATGTCAGCATAAAAAGCATTCCTATCAATAGTAGGTTTTGAAATGGATTGTGTTAATGCTTTGTTTCCTTTGAATATGGATTCAAACGGAGCCTTTTTATATAACAACTTATCTTGGATTAGATTAAAGTAGCCTTCACCCTTTTTGGAGTTAATAAGGACTAATGATGTCCCCATATCACCATCCATTTCTTTACCATATTGTTTCTCTCCAGCCCAAAAGTCAGCTAAAGTAATATCAGCCATACGTGGCATTCCCTTAAAACGACATTCATAACAAGATGGACGGCATAGAATATTCGTTTTAAGATAACATATCATATATGTGCTAATATCCTTTGTGTCATATAAAACATCACCATTATCAAAGACAACTTTATTAGTAAGATTTCTCCACCCTAATTCTTTATTCTTCGCCTTAAAATATACAACCTTGCTATTGTGTTTATCCTCCAAATAGTCAATATATTTTCTGAATGACTTTGGAGAGTTCACCCCACGACAAATGAAATCGATTATTATGATGTTATCATAAGGCTTTTTAAGAAAAGCTCTTAATGCAGCCATTTGGCACGGGGTTCCACAAACAAGGACTTGCTCTCCTTTTATAACTAAATCCTTAACTGTTTTATAAAAGCCAAGAGCATTACTTTGCAAGTATTTGCTACTTCGGAGTTTTAATATATCTTCTTCCTTTGAAGAAATAAATTGTTGCACGCCCCATTTGTCATCAAAAATGGCCCCTCCAATATATCCATTACGTTCATACATCAGTTCAGCTAATGCAGAAAAGATTCCGCCTGAAGTACTGTCAAATCTTGTTTCAAGATTTTTGTTTATAGCAGCATAGCATTTAGGCTCTGCAAAATCATTCTTCTTTAAAGTACCGATGTTTTCAATAGGACAAACTTTTTCGCAAAGATGACAATTCACACACTTGTCTCTGTCAACCTCAGGATACCAAAAACCTTCAATATCAGTTTTAAATGTAATTGCTTTCTTAGGGCAAATGTCGCCACATGCATTACATCCGCAGCAATCAACTTTATTTTGAACACTAATCATTTGTTTACATTAAAAGAAAAAAATATTCGAAACGCTATTTAGAACGGTCTTACTGAGAAGCCTGCCATTCTCTAATTTCATAAAGATTTAACTATTTTTCAAAACCCTTGATACTGAGCCAAAAGTGACTTTTCGCGAAGCAAGAGAAAGTAACATGTACTTAAATTTATAATCAGTGCTGCCCGACTTTTCTTGAGGCCTTTCGGGAACAAGCGACAAGGTCGAGCGCTCGTTTGTTCCACTTGTCTGTTTTTTATCTCATTTCGTAAGCGTCTAAAAGTATACTAAACCCTTTTAAGGGCGGGCATGCCCTGGAGATGGATGATGGTTGATAACAGATGGACGATGTTTATCGGTCTATGTATGATGGATAGCCATAGTCCTCATAGCATTCGCTCTGCAGGATCTCCTTATGGCCTTCTTCCAGCAACAACCGTGACTCTGCATCTAAATCTTTTTTCTGTATTGCCTCGTATATCCATTGCATCGTGTACTCTGGGCTATACATATCGTCAAAGTAGCAATAGTGCTCATCTTCTACAAAGTGATCGCACATCGACTTTAACAACTGCAGATACATCGTCACGGCCTGCTTATACAGACCGGCATCCAATGCCTCCTTGATGATACGTCCTTCAACACTCATCATGTCGGCAATTCTATCACAATCCTGATCAATGTTGTCAGGATTAAATATCTTTTCGTATCGTGGATTAAGTTGAATCATAATGTTCGCTTCGCTAGTATAAAGAATAAAGAATAAACTATAAAGAATTTCTTTTAGTCGCCATGGAAGAGGTGCTGTAGTGCGACGTCTAACTGTCGGCGCTGTCGCTCGCCTGACTCTTCATACAAGTAGCGGAAGACGCGGAGGTAGTGGGTGATGGAGACTGGACGACCGAATCAGACGTCGGAATAGGTGGTGCGACTGAGGCCCACCTCAGCACAGATGGCACGCTGCGTGATATTCAGGTGCTTGGCGGCCTCGTTCAGAATCTCGCCAAACTGTGACAGGGTTTTGTCTGATTGTTTCATTTTGTTTCTTATTATTTGTTAAACTTGGGGTTTATATCTTAATTTCATTAACAATGGTACAGGCTATAGGGTGTACCAAGGTTTTCTCAATTCTAAGTACTTTTGCCATACTTTCAGAGTGAAAAGTGAATAGTGAAAAGTGAAGAGTGATATAAGTGAAGAGTGAAGAGTGAAAAGTG
>AUXO015832332.1_pt1 | contig 28919 bp, 20 predicted proteins | sample 768731 | NCBI WGS metagenome assembly AUXO01 (sample SAMN02715735, study PRJNA202380) | gut metagenome | biome: sheep rumen | host: Ovis aries | place: New Zealand: Palmerston North
ATAGTTCCAAGACAGTGGATTATCCGTCTGGCCGCCACTATAGAGGTAATGCAGCCACTCATGCTCTTCGTTTGTCATATCGTCCTCCTCGGTTCGTGCTCCGGTCATTACATCGTACCAGTATTGGGCTCTACTAACATATTCAGCATGCTGCGATCCGTCTTCGGCAAGAGATGCGGGGCACTCCGTTTCAGCAAAGTCGCTATGCCCAAACAGGTTTGAACCCCATTCCGGTCGCCCAAGATTATAGTACTTGCATAGCGCCGCTATAAGATGTGCTCCGTTATCAAGGCAAGCGTCGCTGATTCGCCAAGGATTAGACTGACAGTCAGCATGCTCGATGCCAATACTTGTCAGGTTGGCGGACCAATTTGAAGCGTGCCATGCAGTGTTCTTATCCCAAACAAGCTGGCCGATAGTTCCGTCAGTGCATACTTGGTAATGGGCAGATGCAGCACGATTCTGCCAAACATTATAGCACCCGTCGACCGACAGATTTCCACCATTATGATGAATAATGATCTTGCTGATCGACTTGCCGTTTCGTCCTGAGGTATAGTGGACGGTCAGGATCTTTTGCACGTCAGCTATGACATTATCCCAATCCATTACTCCCCCTTACCCATAGAATCAGCGTCTTCCATTCCGCCGTCTCCGGTATCATCGAGAGGAATATCCTTCGGGTCTTCCATTCTGGTCATCCTCCTTAACCACGATAGAATGCAGGCAATTGGGGCACATCCACCTCATAACAACTGTCTTTTTTGTTATCATAAGTGTTTGATACTCTGGCCGCATTGCATGTCCACATTGCCTGCAAATTGGTTTACTCTGCATTCTTTGTAGACTCCTCCTGCTTATTTGTAGTCTTCTTCACCGTTCCTGCGCTATAGCCGATGATGGCACCGATAAACACACCTGCCGCGTTCAGAGTAACAACCCAATTGGCGTAATCTGGCCATCCCCATGCCTGGCCGACAACGCCGATAAACGTTGCAGCAGCAGGAAGCAGAAGTAGTCCGACCCACTTAAGAATGGCATAGACATTATCATTAAGAAAATACTTAGTGTCCATTTTGATCCTCCATGTAATTATCTAGTTCCTTAATTTGCAGTTCATTGACACGATCTAAATAAATTTTTATATATCCATTAAGCCCTAAATCTGTGTATGCCATATACGCTTCAACATAGGCGCGATGTTCTTGCGACGTAATCCATCCTCGTTGCGTATAATGCTCGGCATCTTTAATTAGATTTGAGCGTAATGTTTGCTGTTCGGCATGAACAATTTTAGAAATCAACTGAGTCTGTGTGTTAAGAATTTCTCTAATTTCTGACTCATTTCTGCGCCGATCGTATCGATTATTAAGAAATATCCATATGGCGACGACGGCAACCATGGTGATTAGAAGAATAAGAAGCTTGTTCTCAAACAGTGGGTTCGTTGATGTTCCGGTGATAATACCGATTGCTGCCGTTACAACAGTAAGCATGATCTTTGCGCCTAGATCGTTCACAACCTTTATAGAATCATCATCCGGCATTAGAGCTCCCTAACCAAGCAGCGTTACTGCGACGAGAGCATAGCCGGTCTTGAAACCGTCATTTGTAGTTGTCTTAACAACTCTGGTCATCACATTTCGATTAGTCTCATTTTGAGTAAAGAGAATATAATCACCAGGCTCGATGCTGTCGACCTTCATCACAATATAGGCGCTAGACAGAAGGCCCTCAAAGTCTTCACTAGTAAGATTAATAGAAGAAACCTTTACCATATAAATCATGCTCCGTTCACTTTTGTCCAATACGTGCTAAAGCTGCTTGGCGGACCCCATACGTTATTGGCGATTGTTGACTTGTACAGAAGCCCGTCATTAGGATCCTTAACAATTTGATCCTTTGTGTAAATTCCGGATACGCCATCCCAAGCCTTCCAGGTTTCATATCCGGTGTCGTCATCGATCTTAATCGCACTATACAGGGCAGTTACTCCGGCCGAGTCTGGGAGCCAGTTGCTTTGTGAAGTATGATCTTGACCGATTCGGTATAGATTTCCGTTATAGTTTACGATTTCGCCCTTAATATACTTATGACCGGTTTCCCAGTCAGGGAAGAATGACGATACCGAAATAAGCTGCTCGTTTGTAAAAGAATCTGCATTTGCTGAAATAAATATGTCCGCAGCTGCTGCAAGTTGCTGACTTTGCTCAGCCTGCTTTCTTGCATTCTTCTCAGCTTCGGTTTCTGGCCGCTTGCTGTACGTAACCATCCCGTCTTCCGAAACAATATAATCGTAAATCCTATCACTATCGAAATCATCAGGAAGCGTTACTTCGCGCATTCCAACCGCAAACTCTTTCTTGTCTGTCATGGCGGTTATTCGGCCATCGGAATCAGTAGCTATATACATAAGGACCTCCTTTATATAATTCCGGTAATGTGATAAATTGCGATTCCATCAGATTGATTAGATCCATTGTTAAGAGGCGTTGAATTAGAATGGTACATTGACATGGTATCACCAGATATGTTAATGTGTAGAGTGTTTACCCAAACGGAGCCCCAATATCCGCCGCCAATAGCATGTATCGTTCCGCCATTTCGTTGTGTTCGGCATCCTATCATTACTGGGTTATTTGAATCTTTCCAGAAAGCAAAGATGTTGTACAAATGCGCGTTTGGAACTGTAATAGATCCAGAATTCCAAGTTCCAGTCCATAGCTCCTTAAAAACATCTCCGCCAACCATTTGTTTATAATATACATTCCAAAGATACGAATTTATGGTATATGATGCTCTGAATGGCCATGATGCAGTTCCGATTTCACATGCTCCGTCAGAAGAACTCGGCTTATATGGAAGAATGCCGGCCGAGGGCGTTCTAAACCGAGTTGTATCTTGTGAACTAGCTGCCGGGAAGCTTAGACCATAAAATCCATTAGAATATACACCCTTTACAGGAATTCCATCCAGATTTCCATTAGTCGGGTTGTCAGTTGAGAACTTCGTAGTTCCTGAAACAGGTATGCTGTCTGACCAGTCTCCGTCAACTATGTCAATTTGTATTCCTTCGATTAGCAAATTATATGTGTAATAACCATTGCAGGCTAGAATTATATATACGATATTATTTGTTCCCAAAACTACTAAAATTTTAGCACAGGTAGCTCCAACGACAGCTTTATCACTAAGCTCGGTAACAGTAACCAGTAGATTGTTAGCAGAGTTTTCTCTGAATGGGACGTAAATATCAATCGGACCGCATAACGATTGGGTCCATCCTCCAATGCTACCAAAAATTCTAGCATGACCTAATGACCTACCCTCAGAAAAGGTTTTTTGCCCTTTTGCCAGAATTTTATATTTGGTAGAAGAGAAGTTTCCGTGTGAGTGAAAGCCTCTTACCGAGGACTTGATATATGCCGGAAGCGTTTTTGCTATTTTGAATTTAGCAAAGTCATCATCAGCTGGCTCTCCAAACGAAACGCCTCCATTAGGCGAAATATCCATAATATATTTTGTTGGTGCAACAGTAGTGCTCGATACTGAGCTGCCAACCGAATCTGTTACCGTTACAGAAACTGAGTAGCTCGACTCCGTGGAAAGCGCACCATTTCCGACGACAACTGATACGCTTCCGCTAGTTCCCGTTCCCGATGGAGTATATGTTACTGAGTTACAGACAATCTTGATTGATGATATAGACCTGTCTGTTGCCCATGAGAATGTAACTTTGGCATACGTTCCTTCATCAGAAAGCGCTCCAGATGAATTACACCTTGTAGCATCAAGATTGTTGATTCTTGGTGCAACCCAAGCCAATTCCCAAACAGCATACAGTGTAATAGCACCGTTAGTAGAGTATGTAGCGCCTGGGGCATAGCTTACAGTTGTTGAATTAGCTGACGTTCCCCAGCCTTTGAAATTATAATTTGTTCTAGTTGGTTTTGTGCTACTAAGTGTAAGGTTTACGCCATAAGTTTTTGTCTGGTTTCCAGGAGCGCCACTACCACCGTTGGCGTTATACGACACCGTGTATGTAACTGCTTGCCACACTGCGTAAAGTGTAGCCCCAGAATTGGCTGTATAGTTAGCGCCAGCAGAATAGGCTACCGACCCGCCAGAAGAAGTGGCCCAACCCTTAAATATATATCCGGTTCTTGATGGAGTAGAACTCGAAAGGGTTAGCGTCTCTCCGTACCACTTTGTCTGGTTCCCAGGAGCGCCACTACCACCGTTGGCGTTATACGACACCGTGTACGACGGAAGCGGGTCGATTACGAGAGTACCATATGCGTTTGACGTACCCGCCCAGTTAGAACTTCCAGCAGGAAATGTAGCCCATGATGAGAAATATATCGTCTGAGATGACTTTGTTCTATTCCAAGACTTGCTCGCCGATGGGAACTCATACCAAGTTAACCCTTGTGACCAATTCTTATTAACAGATACCGAACCGCTGGATGACTCTGAGAAGTCGATCGAAGCTCCACCCGTTACATTGTTATATGCGACAGTATATCCATTAACTCCAACCCATGGCTCAACGGTAAGTGTTACAGAGGTATTACTTTCTGAAGTAGACCAATCCGCATAAGCATACCATCGACTATTAACAGTATTACCAGTAATATGTCCGCTAGCCATTTAGCCTCCTTTCTTAAGTATACCGCAAGCCAAGATGGTTATTGGCACGCTTCTTCCAAATAAAGGTTCCATTTTGACCGATGAGAATACTATCCGTAATGACAGAACTCTCGATATATAGCTGATGGTTTGTCAAATATGCAATTTTCTGGGATCCTTGCATAAAGTCAATTGAAGTGTTCGTGATTCTAAGCTTAAATGGGTTATCCTGTTTACCAAGTTCGATGCACGGATTACCAGAATCGTCTGTTGCAAAGTTGATGTACGCGGTTTTCTTTGTAACGTCATCTAGCAGCTTTTTAGTGCTATTAAGTATGTTATTTGTAGCAGAGAGATTGGAGTTCAGATTGGTTATGTCATCTGTTGCTTCATTAAGTGTCCTCTCGATGGAGGACATGTCGAAGGTCCATCCCTTATTTGTTTGAGTCATAAGAGAAGAACCATTCGGGCCAGTTACAAGAGCCTTTATGTTTTCTTGTATGTTGAGGATTGCCTTAGTTGCTTCGGTGATGTTTTTCTCGTTATTATTTGCTTTTTCCAGAGCGTTTGCGGCTGTGTTAGCAGCATCAGAAATATCCGTAGCCACATCTTCTGGTGCTGGAGACCAATCGGTTGCCGTGTTACCGAGTTCGAGTTTTGGTGACGATACATATACGTCTTTTCCATTAACCGAATTATCCATACGTATTAGGATATATTTATCGGTGGTGGGGTTCGTTTCTGATAGTTGAGCTAGTTCGAACGTTACCCAAACAAGTTTCCAATCGTTTGAAACCGGAAACGCAATGTGGCCATCACTATAATCAATAGCGTTATAAATAGTACTATTATCAGACCCTTTTGCTGCTTTTGCCGCAATATATCCGTTCGGACCATAGAAGTACGTGTCTACCTTTTCGCAAGAACCCTTCACATAAAAGGAAAAGGTATAGCATCCTCCGGGTTTGCAATCCTTAACTGTCCATTCCAATACAACATTATAGTGATTATCGGTTTTTGTTTGCTTAGTAACATTATTTGAATTATAAGTTTCATTTGCTAGCGCTGGTGTAATGCGTAAACTATTTCCGTCATCCGAATGCTTAATCAGCGTTCCAGAATCAAGAAGCAAATTCCTTCCACCAACATTTACTCCATCGAGAGTAGTTCCGACCGAATATGCGGTAGATGTCGTATTGTCCGTATATGTGAGAATCGTTCTTGTCCACAGATATGGTGCGGCCGAACTGAGCTTTGGAACTGACGTAACCCACGAACCGGTTGGGACGGCGGTCTGAGAGTTTCCAACTTGGTACGTAACACTTGACGACTTAATCCCACGTCCAGCAGTGCCAGTGTTACCAGTTGCACCCTTATCACCCTTAGCACCCATCTTGCCGACCGAATATGCGGTGGTTGACGTACCATTTGAATAACTATAGACAATCCTAGTCCATAGGAATGATCCCTCTGGAACAGAAGGAATGCCAGAACTCCACGTACCGGTTGGGATTGTGGTTCCAGAAGAACTGCTTTGGTATGTTACAGTCGTGCCTTTTACTCCGACGCCGGTAGCTCCGGTATCACCTTTAATTCTAGCCCACTTGTACGAACTTACTGTAGTCGGATCCGCTGAGTTGAAGTCTGTGCAGGTTCCGATATAGGTTCCTACGGTTTCGCCAGAATTAGCAGTGAAAGTCGCACCGTTGTCATTTGAATACTTTACATGTAAATATGTTGTCTTGCCGTCTGTACCCTTCGGACCTGGCGTTCCGTTTGTGCCGTCATTTACCTTCTGAGTACTTGTGCTACCGTCAGCATTGTGAACTGTAATGGTCGTAACTGTACCCGATTTTGAAAGCGCGACAGTAGGTGACTTTCCGTCTGTACCCTTCGGACCTTGAGGACCAGTGCTTCCGTGAGCAGCTACGCCGTACGCAACCTTTCCATCACTGAACGTAGTCTTTGTCCAGAGATATTGGCCAGTCGATGTAGCCAGAACCGAATTTGACCAAGTTCCGGTTGGAGCAGTAGTCGGAGAAGTGCCAACCTGATATTGAATAGAGGAAACTGTGACTGATGTTCCATCCTTACCCTGAGATCCAGTTGCACCCTTAGCACCATCTTTACCTTGAAGAGCATAAGTATACGTGACAGTATCCGGTACTGAGCTGCTTGTGTAGTCAGTTACCGTTTGCGTCCACAGATATTGACCTTGAGGGACGTTTGGAACAGTTGGCTGCCAATTTGATGGCTTAGTGCTTGGAGATGCAGATACGCCGTACGTAATTGTAACTGACGAAATGCCAACGCCATCAGCTCCGTCCACACCTTTAACGCCTTGGATTCCTTGCTTACCTTGCGGGCCAGTATTGCCGGTAATGCATGCAGGCTCCGAATATGTTGCGTTACCGGCCCTATCTACTGACTTAGACCGAGTCCAAATATAAGTTCCATCAACCCAATCAGCACTTTTGTCAGCCCACGAACCTCCGACCAAGCTGGTAGCAGAGGTTGAGCGATAGTACTGCAAGGTGACGGTCTTAGCAGACTCATTAATAGCGTCCTCAACACTGCCGCCGGTTCCAAGGGTCATAGCGTCTGCTGAAATTACAAGCTTCCACTTTCCGGAGGTGTCCTTGTAAAACTTAAGAAAGTTCGACGCATTGCCAAGAGCGAATTGGCCTTCAGAGTCCATGTATACGCCGTTAGTTGTATTAGAAATGGCGTTCTTAGCTCCAGAGTAAAGCGAGCCGTTTGAAATATGCAGTCCGCCAATCGTTGCACCAAACGCAACAAGATCGTTGACATTTACCTTTTCCGCAGTAATCGACTTTGCTGTAATAATACTACCGTTAAGGCTGTTATACTCTGTTTGCTCGGAGCTTACAGTCTTGCCGTTTGTGTTAAGCTTGTAATATAAACCGTCTTCACCAAGCATAACGAGCTTGTCAGCAACGACAGTGCCACCCTCAATGAGGTCGCCCTTTATCGTGACACCAACTAGCTTTCCTGTCACGTGGCCATCGCTGATCACGACATCGCTAATGACGCCGGACTTTGCGTAGAACGCCTTAATCGCGGCTTCACCAATGTTGGCAAAATCGATGTTGGCATACTTTGCTGCAGCGTCGGTTACGTTAAGCTTATCAGTATTAAGCTTTTTGATGTTTGCATCAACGGCATCGAGTTTTTCTGCAGTTGCAGATTTAAAAGACGCCTGGTCAGCACTAAGTTTAGTTACATTGCCATTCGTTACATTAAGGTCTTGAATTGACGCTTTTTCATTTATCAAATTCTGGATGATTGCATTGTTCGATTTAAGTTCATCTGCCGTAACAACATCTGCATTCAATTTGTCAGTACTAATCGATCCAGCCTTTATTTTATTACCATCGATTGTACCTGTCTTTATTTTATCACCATTGATTACAGTTGTTCCAGACCCATCATCAACAATAAGAGAGTTAAGTATCGCAGAATCTGATTTTATCTGATTAAAATCCGCAACATCAGAACTTATTGACCGTGCCTCAATAGACCCAGTCTTTATTTTTGAGCCATCTATTTCGGTACTTCCATTTTGATCTGTAATAATAAGCGTTCGGAATTTACCAGTATCAGCCTCAAGTTCTAGGATTTTATTATTTGTTATATCCCCACGGCCAACGACACCAGTAACCACAGGGTGCTTTGTAACACCTGTGCCGACAAGTGTTATCATAACTTTATCGCCAGATGCTACATAAACATTGGTTGGGATCGAAACAGTTCCTTCGGCATTTATACTATACGATGAATATGTAGTATCATCTGAAATATATACATCAACAATTCCATCTTTGCTGTTTGTTCTCGCAACGCCATAAATGGTTGACGTATTTGATGTATTCATTCCAGCTTTTGATATAAGTTGGTTATTTTCCAATCGCTGAGTTGTATATAACTGAGCAGCGACATCAAACTTATCAACGATCAATTAAAATCACCTCGAATCATTGCTACTCGTTTCTTTTAATGTCAATTCCATTAGCATCGTATCAAGCTTTAGTTCAATGCTTTTAATAAAACAATGCCGAGTTCCAGAGTATTGGTTTTTATAGGTGCTTGACGGAATGAATAGATTAATCGCATCTCCGATATGAACAGGAAGATACATCACAGTTAGTTTCCATTCAATATCTTCGTTTGACAGTGTTTCAATTCGTTTCTTTGCAATTGCCATAGCTTCGTCTTCTGTTTCTGGAGACATTTCAGACAAAGTATAAAAATTAGAGATTCGATAGCCTCTTGAGGAATCGGACAATCCATTTGTAGCATCTGCAATTCCAGTAATCTCATATGTTTCTGACTTTTTGGCGTCATTAACTTTAGAATATTTATACGATACGATCGCCCGATTTGGCATCGATAGCCAATCGCTATATCTAGTCAATCCATCAGTTGGGCTCCCGTTTGCATTAGCCAAATTAATTGTATACACAGGTGTCCGCTTTGATGGAACAACATAATTTTGAATTGTAGCACGACCGTGCCCGTCTGTATCGAGTCTAACACTAGCCAAATCTGATAGCGCATACAATCTAGCGAGTCGCGATGTTCCAGAATCAATAACAAGCGTGTCTGATACAGTATAATCGTTTGTCGATGAATCTATATATGTGACAGCAGGACTTGTCTCCAATATTTGATGCATGCAATCTCTAACGGATGCTCCACTAGCAATAGACCATGGCCTTGGCATAATATCATTTGTCATTCGATATAGGCCAACGCTTTGTAGTTGCAAATTTGTAGTCCAGCATCCGTTTTTATACGTCGCGCCATCGTCTGTAGCAAGAAAAGTACCAAGTTCTCTAGAATATCCAACAGAAGGAATGGAATAGAGGATCCTTAGAAAGGACCCCCTAATCCATCCTGAGCCAACATAATCTATTGTTGCTGATATTCTAGTATCAGTATAATAGCTCGACGAAATGCTCGATGATTTAAGAAGAACCCCGTCGAGAGTACCATATACATCATCAATGTCATTTTGTGAAACCATCTGAACCGTAACGACACCCTCAGACATCTTGGGGTCTTCCCAATCAATTTCGCTCATTTCATCAAACCTCCTCTAGTTGCATATCAACAGTAACTTCAGCATAATCTTTGCTAGTCTTTGGTTTTACTGACGTTACTAGAACTTTAAATATCTCTCCGTGTGGTGGCCTGTAATAAAGATGCTTTCCAACCATAGTTAGAAGCTGGTCCACATTTTTATCAGTAGTATCCAGTTCTTTAGTTGTTTCATAAATCACAGCACCCTCTGCTGAAAAGTGCCCCTTCTTTATTTCATTTGTTGTAAGCACTTGAGTTTTCTTGCCATTAACAAGATTCGATGTATAATTAATTTCAACTTCATAGTCGCCTTGCAATGGATTATCTTTCCTACAATCAAGGCACCACGTATTTCCATTCGCATCATACCAAGAATGGACGCCATTGTTTATGTCTGGGTTATCAACATTCCCATAATAAGTCATCCATTTTGATTCGTCTTGTGTATAGGCCATTATACAGAGTTTTGTCTTCTTTTTTCTAAACAAATATGGAACAAGAAATGCTGTGTATCCCGGTATTTGTTTTCCAGAAGTATATCTTGGGCATGGGAACATTCGGCTATTATAAATTACTCTTATGCTTTCGTTTCCAAGAGTTTCGACATAAAATATAGCAAAATGATTCGCAAATTCATGCTGTACTTTGCTATTATAATTTCCAGAAATCCCGTCAAAAGATACAGTGCTTTCCCAAGTTCGCCATGTCCATCTCTCGCACGCATCATTTCCTTGCTGATAGACAATTGTAATAGGATCGGTCAGCGCTCCAGTAATTTGATCTTGCGGAATGAATAGCTCCCCAGAATATGATCTGTTCTTTACATTATACTCTTTTGAAAGAATACTGATTCCATCAGAATTTTTAATATCGGTTATGTAAATATGGCAATTATGTTTAAGAACCGCTGTATAAGTAAGGCGAATACCTTTAGGAGATAGAACCGCCTTAGAAAACGTAATATCAGGAATATCAATTATTTGTTCGTGGCATTCTCCCCAGCCGCCATACACGGAACTATAATAACTGGTCGACTTTCCAGAGCACCTAACTTGGAAATTAATATCCATCGCTTTATATACTGAAGAATCCCAGTTACATTTAAGCCCTTCAGTTATCCAAGAATAGTTGTCTTTAGTTACTATATTTGGGATTATTATCTTGGACCATGGCGTCCAATTTGTATACCCAGTTCCATTCAGATACATCAATCGTGTACGATATCTATATTCATAGCCATTAGCCCCAGCAATCCACGCATCCGAGCACAGCCAACCAGGATACACCATCTCTGGTTTAGTTGGATACTTTGCTCGATAACTAGGTTCTATTCTATCAATCTTTGAATTAATATAGCATTGCGATGGAACTGGAACAGTAGAATCAGCATAATCTACTGGGTATAGAATCCAATGCTGGTCGTTTGAGGTAAGTTCATCCCAGACAACAGCTCTAGTACCATTCGTTATGTTGTAGTGTTCCGAATCAAGCCAATAGTAAGTTCCCGTAGATGTGTTTTTCATTCCAAGGCTTACTATTTTACAAAGTACTCCTCGAAAATATGTTTCTCCATGACTCTCGATTTTCCAAGTCATGGATTGCTGTCCGTCATATGGGTATGTATCTACTAGTTGCCCAGTAGTTACTTCATCCCCTTGGCCATAGACATCAAGAACATGTCCGTTGTACATATTTCGTATATACCACTCACTTGATGAATCACTTCCATCAGCAGTATAGGTTGGATCTTTTGGATAAAATACCCAACCTTGCGTTTGATTGTCATAAGTTGACCAAAGATAGCAATTGTTACTGTCTTTGTTTACTGGAACACTCAAAATTTTACTTGGGTTATACATATTTATAAGCTGATATGTTCCCCCGGTACGAAAAGTGGGGACAGGCACAAATATCCAGTACCCATCCCCATCAGTTCGCGAAGGCATTGAATATAGATCAACAGATTCGTATGCAGATAGCAAATCTGAGTTATATACTTCCATGCACCAATGTTTATTGTCCGGATTTCCAAATAGTTCAATACTATAACTTGGATAGGACTTTCCATGAAATGTTACACTTTTATTTTGATCTACTATGGACCATGACTGATTTCCACCATTATGCGGGTCGTAGAGAATAATGTTCTGTGCACCAGAGTATGGGGCTCCACCTTCTACATCAACGGCAAGTTTAGACCGTATGTTGTGAATATGCCGAGCACCATCAGGGGTAGTGCTAACCCTCCACTGCTGAGATATATCCGTACAGTATGGGTAGACAATAAGACTACCGCCTGGCGTCAAATCTTTCCACCGAATATCTAGAGCATATACTTCAGCGGCTGCATAAAACACAACTCCATCGTTTGTGTATCCGTAATTATTTACGAGTGTATCAACCTCATGCTTATCGATAGTATACACATGGTTATAATAATATCGAACGCAGTAGACGGGAATATTTCCATAAGAAGAGGTGTCGGCATCGAAAGCCTTTCCTAAACTTGTATACCCGCCAATCCCTGTGCTATCCGTCGTGAAAATATAATCAGACGAGTTATTTGCTTTAAACTTATAAACTGGAACCGATGCTTTACTGGTAAAATAATATGTAGCTTCATATACATACCCAGATTCGCACTTCGACACCATATCCGTGTAATCTGTTGTATAGTAATGATACCCGGTGGATGCGTCATAAAGTCTATACATTGGTGTTCTAGGCTCATAGTTAGTATTAAGAGACTTTACGTTTAGAATGTAATAATCGCCATCTGGAATGCTAGCCACCGTTCATCATCGCCCTTCTTCTACTTGCCATGAGCAGATTTTCAACGCTTCCTTGAATTTGTTCATCATCATTGTATACAATCTTGTCGATGGATGTAACGTTACGAGGACTACTAAGTGTTGCGTCTGCGTATCTATCGAAACTTGCCTTAAGATCATTAATTGCATTCAATATATCGCCATAGTTGTTTGTAACATCTTGAGTGATGTTCGGCGCAGGTGCATTGAGCACGGTATTAAGACTATTAATGCTGTCTGTGAAATAACTATCGTCCACTACCGGGGTGATTGTAGTTTGGAATCCGTCAACCGAATCAACCTGATTAGATACAGAATTTATTGCCGCTTGAACTGCGGTACTTGCAGCATCGACAGCCAGATCTGTTTTGTCTTTAATGCCAACAGCAAAGCCCATCGAGAAATATCCACCAAGGCGCCTTGTGACCTTTGACGGGGATGCTGACAGCTGAGTATTTCTGGCAGAATCGATACCAGCCTGGACAACATCGTGCGCTGCTTGGGCAATCGCATCAATCTTTGAACGAATGCCAAGAGCAAAGCCTGAAGCAAAATGCTGACCAAGACTATATGTCGACCCAGATGAGGCGAAGGCGCTTCTAGCCGCGTTTACGCAAGCCATTGCAGCTGAATGGGCTAGAGATGCTCCGCTTGAAATTCCTCTAGCAAACCCGCTGCTTATCTCACTTCCATTTTGAATTGCGTATGTCAAGGCTGTAGCCCCAGTTGTTGTAATGATGGTCAGTATAGTAGCGCTGGTACTAGAAACGCTCGAAACCATGTTTTCAGTTGCCGAACTAACAGCACTAGAAGCATTTGTAGCCGAGGTTCCAACAGAATCAAAACCACCTGAGATCGAACTATAGGCAGAACTAATCGAATCTGCCATTGCGGTTATTGAGTTTGATGCGGCAGTCGCGTTATCAGAAAGCGTTTGACAAGATGCCCCAAACGAATCAAGATTAGTAGAGATTGAACCGATCGCGTCAGCCGTACCCTCGGAAAAAGCATTTAGCCCATCACTGATTGCGGTAAGGGTAGCTTGTATAAGCTCTCCGTCGACTGTGGAAAGAGTTCCGCAAGCGGTGGCGAGTTCATTAAGAGTGTCTGGAAGACTACTCAGTACTGATACCCCATCGCTTTTATCAGCAAAGTATCCGACATTAGTAGCTAGAGTGCCAAGCATCCAGCCAACTGTATCAGGACTAGCTGTTACGCTTGACCACGTGGTAAGCGCGTTCGCTAATGTTATGAGAGAACCGGATATTGTATCAAGAGCATCTGCGCCATCACCAACGCTATTCATATATCCAATATTAGTGGCTAGAGTACCAAGCATCCAGCCAACATAATCAGGGTCCACAGAAACATCGGACCACGAAGAAAGGCTGGTAGCAAGAGTACTTAGAGGAGCGGCGATTGTGTCAAGAGCATCCGCGCCATCACCGATACTATTCATATATCCAATATTAGTAGCTAGAGTTCCGAGCATCCAGCCAACGTAATCAGGATCTACAGAAACATCGGCCCAAGATATAAGTGCCCCAGCTACCGTATTAAGCGGGGAAGCAATTGTATCAAGTGCATCAGCCCCATCTCCGATGCTGTTCATATATCCAACATTAGTAGCTAGAGTAGCAAGCATCCAGCCAATGTAATTAGGATCTACAGAAATATCAGACCAAGAAGACAAGCTGTTAGCAAGAGTACTAAGTGGGGCAGCGATTGTATCTAGTGCGTTTGCTCCATCGCCAATGCCATTCATATAGCCGACATTAGTAGCCAGCGTTGCTATCATCCAGCCAATATAATCAGGGTCCGCAGAAACATCAGACCACGAAGAAAGACTGGTGGCAAGAGTACTGAGAGGAGCGGCGATTGTACTGAGATTTGTAGCGCCCTCGGTTGCGCTATTCATATAGCCGACATTAGTAGCCAGCGTTGCTATCATCCAGCCAATATAATCAGGGTCCGCAGAAACATCAGACCACGAAGAAAGACTTTCGCCCAAAGTTCCAAGCGGGCCAGAGATGGTCTCCATATTTTTAGCGCCATCAGTTGCACCATTCATGTAACCAACGTTTGTTGCTAATGTTCCTATCATCTGGCCAATATATTCAGGGCTTGCCTCAACATCAGTCCATTTAGAAACACTATCAGCAAGTGTCCCAAGCGGTTCTGCTATAGTTGAAAACGCATTGGCTGCTTCTGGATTAGTTACTTTGCCAAGCCCGGTCCCAATGCCCGAGAGAACCGTTTCTATTGAAGTAGCAACATCCGGTGATATATTTTTCCATTTATCTATTGTGTCGCCGAGATCTGATATGCCTGTGCATGCGATAGCGACAGAATTTGCCTTATCGCCGGAGAATGACGATACACCATTAAGTCCTTCGCCGATTGCGGTAAGAACATTCTTAATATTATCTCCAGTGCTATCACCAAGTTGTCTCCATTTTGTAATAGACTCTGAAAGCTTGTCTATTCCAGCGATAGCAATGTCTATAGAATTTGCTTGGTCCCCAGCAAATATCGATACACTATTGAGCCCTTCACCAATCGCGGTTAGAACATTCTTTATATTGTCGCCTGTTCCAGAGTCAAGCGTTTCATATTTAGACAAACTATACGATAGTTTATCAAGCGCATCAACAGCAGTAGACAAAGATGCTGCCCCACCAAATACGCCGAGTGTATCTGCGCCAAGGCCTTCACCAAGTTTTACGAGAATATCCCGGAGTTTATCTGGTGCTGAATCATCAAGCGCTTCTATTTTGACGAGAATGTCAGAAAGTTTGTCAATTGTATCAACCGAGTTAGCTAATGCCGTAGCCCCAATGGACATTGCATCAGCCATCAATTCGAACGCCACGCCGACAAGAACCAATGCAGCCGCCGCCAAATCGGCCGACGGCCCAAGCGCTCCAAGAGCCGCAAGGACAACACCAAGTACAATAGCAAGCCCATCATAGGCTTCAATAACTTGTGTCGCCGCTGCAGGATCATCTATTGAACTAATGGCAGCCGACAAAATAGCAAAGCACAATGTAACAGCACTCATAGCAATGCCTGCAGCAAGTGCAACAGGACCAACACCAGAAAGAACAGATAGTGCTCCGGCAAGAAGAACGGCAAATTCTCCCAAAGAACGCATATAATCAGAAGCGCCACTATAGTCTTGTATAGACCCAACGGCTACGGCAAGAAGTGAGAGGCAAAGAATTACAGCGCTCATTGAAACACCGGCAGCAATAGCTACAAGACCAGCACCAGAAAGAATACTAAGTGCTCCAGACAAAGCGAACAGCATGGTACTAAGTGCTGTGACAGACCCCATAGCAGATTCTGCATCAGGCATGGAATTTAGTGCCGAAGCTATAGCCTTTAGTGAAAGTGAAACAAGCAACACAGCAGTGGCGTTACCTATTGCCGCACCAGCACCCATACCAATATAATTCAAAGTCGCAATCACACCGACCAACGATGACAGCATAGTTAGCATGATGCCCATTGCACTTTCAGCATTTTCTGGGTCTGAACTATATGCACTTGCAAAAGTAGAGAATGCATCGCCAACAACCTTCAATGCCCCAGCCAAAGCCATGACAGCGGCAGCGGAACCAAGCGCGCCCGAGAACTTTCCAGCATATTGTGACATAATTGTAGCGCAACCGGCCATAAGGAATATAATTTCTTCCATATTTTGGATTGCATGCTTTGTATTCTTGTTATTTTCATATGCAGCTGCTATCTCTGCTGTAGCATCAGAAACATCCTTAAGACTATGTGCCAATGCAAGAATAGTGATTGTAGACCCAATAGCTCCAGAAAACTTTCCAGAATATTGAGACATGACTGTAGCACATCCAGCAAGAAGGAATATAATTTCCTCCATGTCCTGAACAGCTTGTTTTGTCTTTTTGTTATCAGAATAACTACCTGCAAGTTCAGATATCGCATTCGCAACAAACTGGAGCGAGTACGACAGCGCCAAAATTACACCAGAGACTCCAATAGCTCCATAAAATTTGCTGGAGTATTGGGACATAAGCGTTGCGACCGCGCCAAGCTCAATAATAATAACCTCTATTGTTTCAAAAGCTTTGTCTGTATCATGGCCATATTGGTTTATAGTCTGAGCCACGGAAGCTATTGCATCTGCAACATTTCCAAGAGACCAACAAAGTGCCGCGATTACGAGAGCAGATGAAGCTGCTGGTGCCGCATCACCAGACAATTTGGTCATTACCTTTATAAGGCCGACAAGCGACCACATAATTGCTTCGACAATGGCAACGGCGGCAACAGTATTGTTAAGCCCAGCGCTACTAATCGTATCTGTCATTGTAGAGATCGAAGTTATTAGATTACTAAGATTCTGTACAAATACACTGATCGATAGTACTGAGAACAGCACATTTGCATTAAATTTATTTCCAGTAATGCTTGATATAACTTTGACCATTCCAACAAGAGACCAAAGTACACCCTCTATAATGGCCACAGCAGCAATCGATCCGTTAAGATCACTTGTAACTGACCCAGAAAGATCGATGATCGCCTCAGTTATGGTCTTTAGCGCATATGTAAGTGCCACTACTGAAGCTATAGCTCCAAAATCTATGCCACCGCTCTTTTTACTAAGTTCCATAAGCACAGCAACTGCGCCAAGTAGACCACCAATTGCTATCGCTAGCACGGTTCCAGCCTGTTGCACTCCAGCAGCTGGAAGTTCAGAAAGCTCTTTTATTGAATTACAAATGGTGGAAATCGCGAATACAAGCGATGCAATAAGAGCTGCGACGCTTACAAGAGAAGCTGCTTTTGATATGCTATCGAGGAATGAGGAAATATCAGACATGAATCCACTTAAAACATCTTTCAGAATGTTTCCAGTCTTTTCGCCATCCGCAATAACCGATTGCTTATTATTAAGATACATAAACAGAGCAACCGCTGCAATAAGGACGCCCATAACCCCGGCAACTACCGCAACAGCTGGGCCAAACCCTTCTGTAGTGGATATAGCAGAAAGTGTTGAAATGCTATCAACAATACTGGTCAATGCAAATGCCATAGCGGCGATCAAAGAAGCAACCCCGGCGAACCGTATTCCAGAACCGGCTTTAGATATGCCAGAGAAAGAGTTTGCAATATTTTTGAATACCTTAGACAAATTTCCAATAAAATTAGCAGCATTATTAAGGCCTCTGGAAAGACCTAGCAACCCAAAAATAGTTATAAGCTGCGTGATTACTGTAAGAATGCTCTTCTTTCCAAATATATATGTATAAATCTCATAGAGTTTGTCGACAATTGCCTTTATTACATTACTAAACCCATCAAGACCATTCTTAAACGCAGTCCAAATATCAAAGGATCCATCGCCCTCAATATTCGTTGCCTGTGACATAAAATTTTTAATCGCAGACAGGGCATCGGAAACAATGCCAGTAATATTTGTAAAAATGTTAGGAAGCTTAAATCCAGATTCACGAAGAGTATCAAGATTTGAAGCAAATTTGTCAACCGAGTCTAGGCCACCATCAATGGTATCGAAAAATATATCAATCGCGTCAGAAACATTTTCAATAATGCCGTCAAACTCGCCAAGTTTATCGGCCTGATCGAGTTGATCACCAAGAAATCCAGTTACTCGAAGAACTATTGTGCCAAGCTTCCCGGCAACGCCAATCGTTCGATCAACAACATGCCCAATTTGGCCAATTACGCCATTGATGCCTTTTACAATCACTGAAATTCCATCAAAAGTATTGAGCAAATCGGTTCCAAAGGCATCAGTATTGCCACTCTTCAATGCATCGGTAAATTCTTTAAAACTCGTAGCTCCATCAGATACTTTTTTTGCAGTATCTGCAAACTTAGTACCAATGCCGTCGAATATCCATCCAAATTTTTGGCCAAGAACGTCAACGATATTGAACAAGCCAGTAAGTGATGAGGTAATTGTATTAATAACGGCTTCGCGGCCACCAGCATCAACAAATGCCTGTGCCTCTGCGTTACGAGCATCACCAAGTGCTTGAATAAATGGATCAATAATATTATAAAGTTCGGTAAATAGTTTCTTTGAATCCTCATAATTTCCTATAAGGATTTGCCATGTCTGCGCCCAAGATGAACCAATCGATTCTGAGATTACAGACATCAACTGACTAAAGGTGTTTACCTGGGTTGCAGCATCTTGAAGACGAGCACCCCATTCGGTTGTCGTATCAGCCGCGCGCGCCATTGTATCGATGAAAATATCCGCGCTCAACCAACCATCCTGCAATGAATCTCGGAACGATCCATGCTTGGCGATAATTGAATCGATGTCGATCCCATATTCACGTGCCGTTTGCTTAAGCTGTTCCTGCATCTCTGGGTTGGCCATTCCAGCTTGTACCAAAGAATTCCAGTCCATCAGACGGAATGTTCCAGCTTGAAGCGCCTGTGAAACCTGGTATTCTGCCCGAGCAAGTGCTGTATTGTTTGCTCCAGCGCCAGCAGCAACGTTTGACAAACCTTTAATGGCCGTAGTTGCTCGATCCAAGTCAACTCCAGCAGCTGTAAACTGGCCGATTGCAGTTGTCATATCTGAGAAACTATAAATTGTGTCGTCAGCATATTTATTAAGCGTATTAAGAGTATCTGTGACATGGGTCATTGTTTCGTTTGGCAAGTTCGCCATAATGGTCTTCGTTGAGTTCATTGTTTGTTCGTACTCACGGAAACCATCAATCAACGGCTGAACTGTCATAGCTCTAAGAACTGTAGTACCGACTTGGACAGCTGTAGAACCAATCTGCATTAATGCACCAGTAGCCACAGCGCCAAGAGTACTGAACCTGCTTTGAACAACATTGGCAGACCGATTCAATGCATCGAGGTCTACTTTTCCAGCCTGGTCATTCAGGTTTTTAAGGGAAGCCCCAATTGAGTCAAAATTAAGGGCTTTCTTTAACTTTTCAAGAGTTCCCATGGATGTAGATACGTTTGATTCAAAATTAGAATTATCAAATTCCATGCGAACAATTTCATTGTCAATATTTCCACTCATAAATTGGAGACCTCCTCTCTTATTTTAGATTCGATCGATTCAAAAACAGGGCGCATTGCAGGATTCACATAATCAATGGCTGGTACATAACCGCCAGTCCCAGTTCCGTGGCCATACTGAATAAGCAATGCAATCGACACCCCATCATTCATGTTTGAATTTGTCCATTTTATAGTTGCTGAGTTTTTGTCTTGTACAATTTCATAAGACCAAGAGGAAGCAGTTGCCCCGCTTCGAACTGGGGTGGCCGCCTGTAGAGCTTCGACCCCTTCACGCCCATATTGATCTAATTTATCTAAAAACTCAGCTTGCTTAAGTTTTTTAAGCCACTTTGATGTATTCTTAAATTTCCCAGATGAACTAACCTTAACTTTAAATACGCTCACAACTGCCTCCTCTCTTATAACTTCCATTTTGATTTATTGCGATTACTTCCACCGCTTAGCATTAAGTTCTGCATTCCTACGTATCAATGCAGCCTTCGACATCTTTGGTTTATTGGTTGAATTCTTAATATCACAAACTCGAATCAAAGTAAGCAATCGACTAAGGTGCCATTTTTCGCATGAAAAAGGAATCCCGTTAACGATCATTTGCCAATAGATTATCTCAGCTGTAATAATTTGTGGCCTAACCGAGCGTTGATTATTTTTACCAGACGAATAACTATCTGATCTAAACGTAGTTGCTGTTTGCGGGGTTTCTATATAATGCGTAATACGATTTATACAATTTTGCGGAAGTGCATAAAAAACTCGCTTATCGACATTTTTATTTATCGTCATGCAATAAATATAGTCAAGCATTTGTTGTTCTGATTTATTTTTAGTACTAAGGAATGAAATTCTCCAGCGTGCTTCCCATTTACTCAGAGATAGAAGAGAATGTTCCATCTGTAAGTGTTGAGGCTTTATAGTACCAAACGTACTTGTAGATTCATCAAAGACTTCTATCTCTGGCGTATCTATATATAGCATCCTGATTACTCAACGTCATTATTCAAAACGTTCATTGATGCAAGCTTAAGATCGGGCTTATCGGGATCGCTAGACCCTGTCTTCACCTTTGGCATAATACCATTAACAAACTCTGCCGCCTTCTTGTCATCGGTGCAAAGCTCAAGGAACAGAACGTCATATGCTGGAGTCTGCGAAAACTCTTCAGAAATCTGCTTAGACTTAATAAAGCGACGCCCATCGTCAGACTTAATACCATACGAAAGCATGATCAAAGAATTAAACGCCTCCATAATCTCAGGCGCATCCTTAGCATCAATGATCTTCTTCAGATATGCTTCAAAGCCGCCATCTCTTCCAATCTCAAGACGAATCAGCTCATTAGTTGTGAGGTTGAAATAAAAATTCTCAGTGCGCTCAACGCCATTGTAATCAGTATACGTAATAGTCTTCTTAAACATAATTAAACCCTTTCTATTAAAAAATAATAAGAGGAGGCCAAGAATTAACTCAGCCTCCTCTTGGATATAACTACTTAACCCGCAATAAGAGCAATAAGCTCGTCAGGAAGAAGAAGCTTCGACTCAGTACCAGAATCCGAATCGGTCCCGTAAAGAGCATCCTCGATCTTCTTAAGCTTTTCCGGAGTAACCGTCCTAGAATCAACGGTAAGATGCGCCGTCGGCTTATACCCAGTAACCGGAACAGGAGTAGTATCAAAATTATACTCCATAGTCATCGGGCTCGGCGAATCATTAATTGTATCATAAGACTCCTCAGTCGGGGACACCGTAGCACCATATACAATATGGATGCAATAATTCTTAGGATCGCTGCTAGTGTCATCACCGATCATTGTTCGATAACTGAAGCCGAAAGGCTCACGCCCCTGCTGGCCAATGTTAACACCAGGAGCAAGAGTAGCCTCGCCGTTGCATACAGCAAACTCAGGAGGATAATTGTATACGGAAATAGAACCCTTAAACTTCTCGACCGAACGAATCGAACCATACTTTGAGTTATCCCCATAGAAATCATTTGCTTCAGCACCATCTGGGGACTGGGTGACATTAACCAGTCCACTCCATGCGATTCCCTTCTGGTACTTACTATCAGAGAAAGGATACAGAACACCATGGTCGACACCGAAATTATAATACCTAGTGCCTGACGCATCCCAAATAAGCTTAGCCATGTTATCTCCTTAATAATATAAACTAAACGAATAATGATGAAGCCCGTCGGCTTTATACACCCGAGTCAAATGGCAATTAATTAAATTATCAGGCAATGCCTCAATACAAGGATCGTCTGCGACTCTTGTGATTAAGGTTATTGTATACCGTCTATTTTTTATAAATCTAGAATTGTCAGCATATGCATCATCGTCATAATCTATAGAATAAACTATGCATGGATACTTTAATTTTATTGTTTCATCTGGATTATAATATACATTGCCGGAACCAAGAATTTTTTGAAGTTTACTATTAAGCTCAATCCGTGTTCCCATTGTATACGCCTCCTAATGTCAAACAAACTCTTGGCCGATTGATTTCGACTTCAGTGACTGACCAAGGCGTGTTATTCCAGATAATAAATTTAATATTATATAAATTGGACAGCATATATTCATCAGCAATAACACTTATTCTATTCGATAATCTAATGTTGTCATTTGTACTAATGGAAGAGGCGATATATGAGTATTGATTCCTGAGTACATCGCCATAATACTGCCTCTTTGTAACGACATTTGCTTCCCAATCACCTGGACTAACTTCCGATTGTTCAACAAAGCCGACAGTCCCATGGAATCTAGCCATTCATAATCACCTCTTCCATTTTGATTGATAATAAATTAATTATACTTAGTCCCCGCTAGGAGAGGATCCAGAGACCTTAGTAAGAGTGCCAGCCCCGATCGTATACTTAGCAGTATCGTACTCAATTGCGATTGCACTGTACGGCTTAGAGAGCATACCAGAAGTACGAGTCTCGATGAGCATCTTATACTGGTTAAAGTCGATGTCGAAGTCATCGAAGAAGTTCTCCTCACCACCCTTAACTGCACCGAATGTATAATCCTTGGGGTTAACAATAATGCCAAGGAGACCGAACGTCTTCGAATCTGCGGACCGAGTGATCCCCTCAAGAACAGGAACCTCAACAATACGAGACACCCGCATTGCCGACGCGAGGTCTGCCTCATTCTGATACAGACGGCGGCCCATCTTATCCCTAGAAAGCATCAGCATGCTAATGATGTCGCTGTTCGCGTACAGAACTGGGCTGCCAGAACCCTTGTAGTTCTTACGAGCGCGAACCGCAAGATCGACAATACCATCCTGATTATCAAGTGTCTCATCAGTGATCGACTGATAAATAGTAAAGACATCAGAGTCGCCGTAAATAGGGATAATATGCTTCGGAGAAATCTTATCCTCGGCCAGATCACTACGGCCATCGCCAACGAGACCAGCCCGAGCAACTTCCTCACGAAGCTTACCCTGCATCTCATCCTTAAGCCAGACAACAACATCGAACGACTCAATATCAAGAACGTCGTCACGGTCAAGAGCCTGCTTCTTATAGACAGTCTGAGGATCAGTTGTACGCTTCAGAAGGCTAATAACCTCATTAAGCTTCTTCTTGCCAGTAATGTAACCCTTAGCGCGAGCCTCGTCAGCAGTAAGTGTGGCAGCAGTAGTCTTAAGCCGCGCAAAAGGAGACTTTGTAGTACCATTCATAAAATCAGAAACCCAAGTCTGATCACGATCAATAGTCTCCGGCTCATTGTTAAGAGCGTGGTAATCCGGGAACAAATACTCGATATTACGAATACCATAATTCAGGGATGCCGAACGGTTACCATCATGCGCAAGCACGTTTCCATTTTGGTCCATGAAATCATAAGAATCTGCAAAATCCCTCATCGAGGTAACGTGCTGCTGGATAGACTTGGTAAGAAACGAATTGAACGAATCGTGCGAAATTACAGACTTTGCCGCATCATCATTGTTATCAAAAACATTATACTTCATTGCATTCTCCTCATAATCAATAGCACTTTGAGCCATATTATCTGACGGCTGAGCCGTATTGTCTTCAGCCTCTCCAGATTGAATTTCCTTAGCAAGTGTGCCAACAAAAGCATTTACAACGGTTTGCTTATCCTGGCTCATTGCCTTATAAATTGTAGCCAACTCTGACTTATCTGTGATCTCCTTCGGATTAGACGGGGGATCAAATGGGCTAATATTACCAACCACATCATCAAAAGAAAGTCCCGTAATACCAGCAAGAATACTAATCGCGGCGTTCTTCTCGTCATCAGTAAACGTATTCCAAACGTCGAGAAGTGTTTCGCCACCAGAGCCCGATCCCTCACTTCCATTTTGATTTTGGCTAGCGGCAGAACCAGGGGCCTGATTTGCAGAAGGCATCGGCTCGGTATCAGCATGAACTAGCGTGTCATAGACAATACCAGTATGAATAATTGCCTCGTCAATAACTTCAGTCGACCCGTCACTGTGCTCCAAGCTAACCTGATCAATAGTTGCGCCAGGATTTGCGCCAGACAGAACAAGCGACACCTCTCTAATGTTTCCATGCATTACATTAATTGGGTTTGTTCCAGACTGGACAAGCTGGTTAGCATAAATAGACATAGCATTTAGATCTCCATGCTGAACCATAGACTTGGCTGTCTTAGCATTTGGCGTATCATTAAACGATCCATACCCATAAACGCCGTCTGGACGATTCTCCATATCGACAAAACCAAGAACGTTATTAATGTCATTATGCATATGCTGATAAACTAGCGGAACTCGTGCTCCATCTTGATCCTTAAATGCGTCATGTCGAATGACACGGCCATCACTACAAACAATATCGTTCTTAGTGATGTATCCAGAAAAATCATACTTCATTTACTACTCCTATCATCTTGCATTACGACTCAGCATTTTCTTATCGGCTTTGCTATTATAATTCTTAATTTCGCGATTAACATCTTGCGCATAGACTGGAGCATTAGCGATATGGTGCGTATATCTTTCGCTAACTTCTGAACTAAGGCCTAGAAAAAGCGAAGATAGTGCAGCACCATTAAGATTTTCATGCCTATGATCCTTATCTGTAATTGATAGGCCAGCAACTATAGCAGCGGATGATAGTATAACAGCTTTATTGATAGCGCGAGTCCGTCTAACTTGGCTGTCCGTTCTTATAGCGGCCATCTCTTTTGATTGCCCTGTTTTATATCGACTATAAGCAGTTCTCAATTCGAAAAGCTTATCCCCAGAATGTCGCGACATAACCTCACGATACTTTGCGAGTCCTTCAGCTGTAAGTGTTCCATCTGGATTTTGGTAACGTCTAACGCCCCACTTCTGACCCTTAATGCCGTGATGCTCTAGATAATCGTTCGACAGACTCAATGGCATAATGCTCAATAGAATCACCCCTTATGAACCTTTGCTCGTTTCTTGTTTTTATCAGCCTCTTTATTAAGTTTATCGGCAGCTTCCTCAGCATTCTGTTTTCCAACCGTATTGTTTATAAGTTTCTTTCCGGCAGCAGCAACTGTTAAAATGGCTCCATCTTGTACTGCCACGCTGGCCAATGGACGTCTTGCTGCTGCTATCCCAGCAAGTAGTTTTTGGTTTGCTTCTTCCCCTCTGTTAGTATTCAATTTCTTTACTGTTACAGAATTTTGTGTGGTTGAATCGCCGAAAACAATAAGTGGCTTTTTTGTGCCATAACCTTTATTTGGATTGTTGTCATTAGTATCAATGATCCCAGCATATCCTTGCTTCATTAGTCGATTGGCATAGTTGGAAAATTCTTCTTGACTATTTAGTGGAGCCCCGCGCAAGAAAGTATCTGCGTCACCATACATGAGCCTCATAAGAGAATTTTCGTCTAGATATTTTTCAGCTTCTTCCCGAGCTTTATTTCCACCGGCAAACTTCATTTGCTTATTAGCCTTTATATCAAATTGATGGTAAGAATTCTGCTTTCCAGCTAGACCGTGCGCCCAATTTCTGTACAATGCATTATCCATCTTATTTGGCTTCGCGTTCACATAATATCGGCTATTTTGATCAAGTTTATCGCCAACTTGGTATCTAGTTCCAATTAATTCACCAACATTAACGGTATAATCATTCTTATCATTATGCATCTGATTGAGTTTTTGATATGCAAGATATGATGCCGCAACAGCTACTGTACCGCCAATTACTGCTTTCTTGATATTTCTAGATCGTTGTACATTTATGGCAGCAATTTCTTTAGATTCTCCAGTCTTTGCTCGACGCTTAGCCACGTCAAGTTTAAAGTCAGCATCATCCGCGTGCGCTTGCATGATTCGATTATATCGAGCCATGCCTTCTGGCGTAAGAGATCCATCAGGATTTTGATACCGCCTAACGCCCCACTTTTGGCCTTTAATGCCATGATGCTCTAGGTAATCATCGAACCCGTCATGCTTTGCCGTAATATTTGCGACGGCATATACTGTAGCAACAGACCCAGCAATCCCCAGTAGAGCCCCAACAATATTGGCCCCATCTTCTAGTGTGTGGCTTGCCATCGCATTAGCGTATTGATTTTCAAGATTTTTTCGTGTTATTACATCTTGCAATTCTTTATTGCTCATCTTTGCAATTTCTGCCTTATGCTTTTTAGCATATCGATTAGCCGAAATTGTTCGATCAATACTGGCAACATTTGAACCTATTTTTTGCCCAGACTTTCCAACTGCGGTACCAATTTTAGCATATCTAATCTTTCCTTCTGGGGTTAGAGTTCTGTCTAAATACTGGTATCTACGAATCCCCCACTTTTGACCTTTAATACCACTATGATAGATAAAAGAATAATTCATCCAATATAACACCTCCTAATTTTAACTATTTAATTGATCGAGAATTGTGTTAGCGTCATATTTTGGTTTTGAAATACTAGGACCTATTGCGTCAACATCATCTTCACCAAAATTAGGAGGGGCTTGATCCTCAGTAGAATCCTCCGGCATATTGCGATTCTTAAGCTCGTTTGAATCATCAGACGTGGATGCCTTAAGACCAAGAATACTTCTGAACTCATTCGGTGTCATAACTGCATTCCGACTTGCTTGGTCCATAAAATTACCAAGATTTGAAATATCCGCAAGTTTGAATCGATCCATATAATACTGAATCCTCTGCCCCTGCGTATATCCGGTTCTTGTAATCCACTTTCGCGTCATCTCTATCGTGATCGCAGATAGAATTGGTTCAAGGACTCGCTGCTGATAATTCAACATAACTTCCTCGGTAGCAGTCCCATTAAATATTGTATCTGAAATACCGAGTTGAGAATACAAAAGCTTTGTGAGATACTCAATTTGAGGCATAAGATTATTTGAAATTGGTCGATTCAACTGTGTAATATGCTCAGTTGCGTCTATATATCCAATTCCATAGTCTGAGTTCGTTAATTGCTCAGTAAGCGAGTCAATTCGTTCTTGGGCTTGCGACTTACGAATCGGGGATTTAACCGAATATGGAAGCTGAATAATAAGATCCAAATTTCTTCCAATTGATTGGTTATCAATCGCATCGAGCAATGCAAGTTTCTGATTCAGGCGCTTCAATGTTGAATTCGGAGCATTCATAACCGAATAAAATGGATTTTCAACTATTGCGACGTCCTTCTTCGGCAACCAAATATCTTCTTTTTTACCGGTTTCTTCATTATACAGTCTAACCTGTACTTCTTTTGGCGCCCACTCAAGAACCGGACCAACTCGAAGGCTAAGAATATCATACCCGGCTGTCTGGCTCGGATCCAAGTTTGTATCAACAGGAACTATGGCAACAACACCCTCGTCAAGCAACGATAGAACAACATCTAGCTTAAAATCTCTAGCGTTTTGATCCAAATTAGTACTCACGGTAAGGCATCGATTCAATCCGGTATCCATATTGTCGATAAACTGCTCATTCTCATCGACTCTAACATGTTCCCAATTAACCGATGCTGCGTCATTGGCTATCCTATTATAAATACTAGAGATTATAGTCTTACCGTTTACTGTGTTTGGAATGTGCCGGTCATAGCGAGTTCTTGTCGTATAACCCCTGTACACATACTTATTTGACTCGCTATTAGTAAAAGCATTCCAAGCGTGCGAAAACCTATCGCGAAGACCCATCTATGGTGTCACCCCCTTAAAAATTAAAAGAAATCATTCTCGTACCGCTTATAAACCACATATGCATCTAGCATCGCTGCAACCGAATCTATCTTTTCTTCGCGGCGCTTTTTATACAATTTTCTATTCCCATTTGTATCAGTAATAGCAATCGCGTTACCCATACAAAATTCCATTATCTCTTGATCGAACTGTAAGCATCCATCTTCAGCAAAATGCTTAAGTTCGCCAAGTGGAACAGATTCTGTTTTTGATCCTTGTATGACTTTTTCGACCGCGTATCCACCGTTATCAGCAGTATATAAATCGACGAATTCCCGGGCATTATATGGATCGAAACCAAAGGCAATGATAACATATTGATGCTGTTCAATATAATTACTAAGATCTTCATAAACCTGTATCATATCAAGCACAGTTGAATCCATAATAACCAAAGACTCTTCTTTTACAAAATGCTGATACTTTATTCGCAAAGCAGATGGAAGATTGTCATATGTTCGTTGTGTAATGTAGCAACGAGCTTTAACACCAAACCCATTTGCCCCAAGTGGGAATAGAAATGAAAATGCGCAAAAGTCATCTCCTTGCGAAAGATCTGCTCCCATTGCGCAAGAAAGCTCATCATAGTTTTGCCGTTTCTTTGACGGAAGTGTTTCCTCATATGTAAAATAATAAGTAAATCCTTCCATCGGAATTCCGAAACGTTTTGCTAAAATATCGTTTCTTGCGTCTGGATTCTTTTCTGCCCTTTCAACATCCAATTGATAAGTTTCATATGAAACTGTTATCCCTAGATTTGGAGCAGCTTTTAGCCATAACTCAGGATGCCCAACCTCACTAATATCATCAAGTTTGTAATACCATATCGATGTGTGAGGATCCCAATAAATACCCCGAAGTCTATCTTCCAATTCCATTTTGATTGAATCGCCGACACCATTACGAACGGTTCCCTCCGATGATGTGGCAAGAATCAAATAATCAGGAAGTTTTGACGCGCCTTGCTCAATGGCTCCGATGACGTCTTCTCTAGTATCCCCAGACAACCATTCATCGATTGTGCTAATCATTGGCCTGCCGCCCTGAAGTTTATCAACTGACATCGGGCGGACCTCAATTATTGAATTCGTTATGAAATTTTGAATACC
>AUXO016216230.1_pt1 | contig 28907 bp, 22 predicted proteins | sample 768731 | NCBI WGS metagenome assembly AUXO01 (sample SAMN02715735, study PRJNA202380) | gut metagenome | biome: sheep rumen | host: Ovis aries | place: New Zealand: Palmerston North
ATGTAAGTAGTCAGAATCTCCGTTATTAATAGTCGAAGCTGTAAGGTTTGTACTTAATTCATAATATGTTCCAATATTTGCAACAACTGGAGATGCAACGGCTGTGTAAGTGTAGTTAGGGTCTGTTCCACTTCTTGTATAATAAGTCTTACCTGCAACAATTTCAGTATCTTCTGTAAGGAAATATCCCATTGGCTTCTCACCACCGACAACTCTGAAATATTCGTTAGCATACTGACTTGAAATATTTTCCCAATCTGTCTTCTTTGTAAATGGATAAAATTCCCACGGATAAGGGTCACCACCTAACTGAATATACTTTGCTTTATTAACCGGGACAAAAATATTGAAGATGTCTTTTAATGCCTGTTCTCCTAATGATAAGCCGTTGTTAAAAATAACTTCGTTTTCAAACTTAACTTTTCCGTAGTGTACTTCATTACCAGAATAAGAAGGTCTTGAATTACAAGCGACTTCTACTTCCTGCAAAGCTATACAGCCTTCAAGTGCGTTTGTATCGTTCTTTAAGTTTAAGTTTGCATCCTGCACCTGTGTTTCTGTTGCTTTAACAGTAAGGAGTGAAGTACAGTTTTTAGCAAGCCAGCCTTTAACTAAAACCTTTTCGTCGTTGATTATGTCCCACTCACAATATGGAAGACTTGAACAATGTATAAGATTTAATGAAGTGATGTTTGTATTTGACACGTCAAGGTATTCAAGGTCTGATGCTTCTGATAAATCAATTCTTTCAAGAGCAGTATCATTTACAAGAAACTTCTTTGCTGAACTTGGAATTGTAACTTCTTCAAGGTCTTTTGCATTTGTAAAGTCAAAGTTTACTTTACCTGTTCCGTCAAACATATTGTTTGCACTTGTAAGTTTTGTAAACAATGTTTCATCAAGTGTTGATATTGGAACGTTATGAAACATAAAATCACCGATTGCAATATCAATGAATGGAGTTGTATCCAATGAAACTATTTTTGTACAATCTTCAAACATAGACGTTGCATCAATACTTTCGTAAGTATCATCATCAAATGTAAGATTTACAAATCTATCTCCACCAATAATTGCAGTTGAAAAATCAGTTGCTACATGGTCTTTGAAATCTGTAATTTTAATATCATATGGAGTAGAAGAATTATTTGCATCAAGTGATGAGACATTTCTTGCATAATTAGCAAGTGTAGTAGATTTTGGATATACGTCTGATAAAACATAATGCAATGTTTTATTTTGGAGAGTAGAGTATGGTTCAAGGTATACTTCATAATCTGGACCAAATGATTTATGGTCATTAGGAAAATATACATCAGTAACATTTGAAGGAAGTTCAGCTGCTACTATTGGATTAATATCTTTAGACATATCTGAAATAACAACATCTGTTAATGCTGTACAATTTGCAAACATATTCTGTGTATTAGTTACTTTATCAAATACAGAAATATCTATTGATGTTAATCCTGTACAACCACTAAACATATCTTTTGAATTAGTTGTATTGGTTAATGGAGTTACATTAATTGACGTTAAACCTGTACATTCTGAAAACATTGCTTCCGTATTAGTAACATTATTTAATGGAGTTGTATCTATTGTTTCTAAAGAAGAACATCTTCTAAATAAATATTTAGCATTTGTAACATTAATGAATGTAGATAAATCAACTTCTTTAAGACTAGAACAACCGTCAAATAGATAACTTGCATTTGTGATATTAGTAAATCGAGTTGTATCAATTGATGTTAATTTTGTACAATTGCCAAACATATTACTTATATTTCTGGCATTAGAAAAATTTGAATTAATTTCAACTTTTCTTAAATTTGAACAACCATAAAATGTATCAAGAAAATTATCTCCACTTCTAAATGGTGTTATATCAATTGATACCAAATGTGTTAATTCACAAAAATTTTGAGTGTTATCACTTCGTGTACATGTTGCATCAATTGGAAAAGTAATATTTACGAATTTACCTGCTTGTTTTATTGCTTCTCCTAAATTTGAAACATGTTCATTAACTTTTGCACTTGTAAGATTCTCAATATCTGTAATCTGAATTGTAAATGGTGCGTCTGAAGTATTAGACGGATATGCAGATAACGTTGTTTCATAATTTGCAATTGTTGTGTAATTATAAGATTTATGAGTATAACGAGAGAGTTCATGTACTACAGCATCAGATGTTGTAGTACCTATTATAAAAAATGTATTTTCACAACCAATAAACATGCTAGTTGCTTCTTCTACATTTGTAAAGTATGACGTATCTATTATTTTTAATGATGTGCAACCTTTAAACATTAAAAAAGCATCATCTACATTTTGAAAATGTGAAGTATCGATTGTGGTTAAATTTAAACAGTCGAAAAACATTCTACTTGCAGCTATCACATTTTTTAATCCAGATGTGTTGATTGATATAAGATTATTACAGTTATAAAACATTCCGTAAGCAGCTGTTAATTTATCAAAACCAGATGTATCGACTGAATTTAAGTTAGAGCAGTTATTAAACATAAGTTCGGCTGTTATTACATTTGCTAAGCCGTTTGTATTGATTGTTTTTAAACTTGTACAATCTGAAAACATATAATTAGCATTGGTTAAATTTACAAAAGGAGACGTATCAATTGAGACTAATTTTACACAATAACGAAACATATTTAATGCATCAGTTCCATTCCATACTGCTCCACTTTTCCATACAATATTCACAAATCTATTTGAATTATTTATTGCAGCATTTAAATTAGTTAATGTTAAATTTTCAATATCAGCAATTTCTACTGTATATACAGTTTCAATCGTATTTTCAGGAAGACTTCCTATTTCTGTATTAAAATTACTAATTGTAGTTTTATGTGTAAATTCGTTTACGAAATATAAATTTTTATTACGTAATGACTCTTTTAAAAATGAATCTTTATATGATGTTCTAAAAATATTTGTAAAATATACATCTGTGATTGTATCTGGAAGATAACTTTGCATTGGTGACCTAGTTATATCTGAAATATTAACATCAGATATAATAAGTCTTGTTAATTTATCACAATAAATAAACATGTTTTCACTATCAGGACTTGATGTAAATATAGATATATCTATTTCTTCTAGAGATGAACCTCCAAACATCTCAGATGCATTTATTAATTTTGTAAAACTAAATCCTTTTTGTATATAAGCTTTCTTTAAATTTTTACACATTACAAACATGTCTACAGAGTTTGTAATTTCTCTAAATGGAGTTAAATCAATTGAAATTAAATATGAACACAGATGAAACATACTTCCTGTATGTGTCTCTGAATATAAAAAATCATTCTCCCATATAATTTTTACATATCTAGCAGTCTCGTTAATATAATCAGATATATTACTTCTCAATTCTCTAGAATCTTCAATATTTATTAATTTTACAGTATATGGAGTATCAACTGTGTTAGCTGGTAATGCACCGATGACTGTTTTGTAATTTGCAATGGTTGTTTCATAAATTGTTTCTGCCATAATTTTTAATCTCCCTTTTAATATGTAATATTCAATCTTACTGTGTCGTTTATTTCCAAAAACTGCCGTATGAAGTTCTCGTCAACAGTTGAAGTACCAAACGTCGAGTTATCCTTTGCGGCGAAGTTTCCGTTTATCGTAGTCTGGTTTTTCTTCGGATTTGCTTCATTTGGTAATACCTGCAGGGCTGGCTTCAATCCCGATTCACTTCCAGATATTTTTTCATAATACAAACCTGCAAGAAGTTCCGCTAATACTGGCTCTGCAACAAAAGTATAAATATAATTCGGGTCTGTTCCCGACCTTGTGTAATAATTCTTGCCTTCTACAATCTGTGTATCAGTAGACAGTTTGTATTCATCTTTAACTGGATAAACAGCAAGTTCACCACGAATATTTGCAAAGTCACCTTCAATTTCAATATCTGCTTTAATATCCATTTTATTTCTTACAGGGTCGAACTGAATGTACTGCGTATCAGAACCGACACGGAACTCACCCTGCTTAAACTGTCGGTGTCCTTCCTCTGCTGCAATATCAGACAAGGCCCAATAGTTGTTGTCGTTTCCTGTCATGGAACCCGATTTAATAACACCAAGGTCAGCAGAGATTGCGGCAAGGTTTGAGATATAAGCCTGCTTTGCAGTTTCATTTGCCTTTACGATATCACGAATAGAAGTACACAAAGCATCTTCTCCGACAATCAAAGGAGTTGCTTCAGAACATTCGTTAAATGCAATTACCTTGAACTCATAATGCGTATCAACAAGTCCGATGTCATGTCCTTCTGAATCCGTATTCCTCAAAGACATACACTGCGTATAGACATTGTTTGAGATGAGATAATTCTGTGCGGCTTTCGTATCCTTGTAATTGTTTTCATTTGCGTATGGGTCAGCCGTAGTAGCAGGGCAGTAGAACTGATTGTCGTCAAACCTCTTTACGCTGATTTTATACCTTACGTTTCCGTAAAGCTCCTTAAGGTTACTCATTGTCGGCTGTGTAATGAGAAGCGTAATGGTTCTGTCAGAAACTCTCGTCATTACAGTCGGCTGGTTTACAAGCCATGTTCCGTAACCGATTGTTGAAATGGTCGTCTCGGCAGGTTCTTCAGTAGTCTTTCCCCAAATGTTCGTTACAAAAGCCTGTACTTCCCAGCCGCTGATTTCATCTGCTTCTGGATAACCGTCCGTATCCCTGTTGAAGAAGTATTTCGTGTTTCCGCTTGAGCTGAGGGTTATTCGTGTATTCTTGTCCTTAATGATAATCCACTCTATGTTCGTGATTGAGTTTCTTGTAATCGAATCATTGATAGAGTAGTTGAGTTCAATGTAATCCCTCGTAGCCTTTGCAGTTATTTCAGGAACCTCCGGCACGTCACCTACAGACATATCTTTCTTTACGGAAACCTTTGCATCATTTACGGCTTCTTCAAGTTCCATAGGAGAGACTGTTTCCTTAAGAGGAACGTCTGCCGTTCTTGATTTCTTTGTAATGTTTGAAATGAACTGCGGCATTGTTGCACAGCATGTATAGAGTCCTTCGTTATAAGGATAACATTCAATCGTTACGTTATTCTTTTCATCGTAAGTAAGTCCGATTACGACACACTTACTCGTAATGTGGCCTACGTTTCCGAAAGCAACAACATCTCCGACAGCAGGCATAAAGTTCGTGACGTTAGTAATCTCAAGGTCTTCTTCCTCTGCAAGAACATCCTGATTTTCAAGCCTCTTTTTGTTCTTGATGATTTTCTTCTCAAGGAGAACGCAGTTTGTCTGACCTTTAAGGTTTCTGTATGTAATCGTCTGTCCTCTTTCCGTAACAGTAAGACCGTAACTCTGCTGCTCTTCATTTGCCATTCTGACAGTGATAATCCTGTCTTTATCCTGAGCCTCAGACTGCATAATCTGACAGCCCTGAATATTCTTGCCTTCACTGTATTCGCACCTATAGTCATAAATGTTATCAATGATAAATCCGTAGATATAATCATCATCTTCGATAAGTTTAATGATACGGCCTGAATTGTCAGTTCCAATCATCATCGTTAAGCTCTGAACATTGATAAGGGAACCGATTTTCAAGAAGTGACCAAGATGATTCAGTTTAAGTGTCCACAGCTCTTTCTGAAGCATAGTCTGAGCAAGCATGTAAAACGCATAGGTTTGAACCTGTACGCCGTTTGTAAAGCCTGTCAGATTAAGTTCCATGATATCCTTTGTATGATGTTCCTTACTCTGACCGTTCATCAATGCGTATATTTCACCTGTTGCAAAGGCGTTGTTTTCATCATTGAACGTTACATGATATCCGGCAATACCTTTGTCGAACTTTCTTGTAAATGAACTTGAAAGACAGTTTTCATCCGTAATCATAAGGACAGGATTGAATAAAGGTCTGTCGTTAATGAACTCGTATCGTCCTAGCTCATCATACGTCCAGTAACCGAGAGCTGCGGCAAGAATCTGTCCCATGAGTGTTTCCAGTTTCGTAGCAGTATACAGATATTGGTTGTACTTCCACTTTAACGGTCCTTGTCCCAGGTCAATCTGATTCGTATATGAATAAGATTCCTTTACAGTCTGCATGTTGAAGTCATCATCAAGAACCCTGAAACTCCAATAGATGTTTGAACCTTCTGCAGTTTCTGTCGTGTGCTCCCTTGCAAATTCATGATATGAACCGATAGACCATTCTCCTATGTCATTCATGTCTACAGGTATCTCAGGAATTTCTTCAACATCAGAGAACTTGACTGCCTTTGTATCGAAGTAAAGGTAATATCGTTCAAATAAAACCCTTTCACCTTCTTTTTCAACATAGACTTCTTTTATAGTCCAAAGCCTGATAAGTCTCCTTGCAGGAGTAGAGTTGTAGCATTTTGCATCCTGCCCTAAAGCAGAACCGACCATAAGCCCAAGAAGCTGAGCAATTGAGTTCTGTCCAGTAAACGTTTCAAGGAATGCATCTGTTGCTCTCCATCTTCCGAGAGTATCACGGTTTCTCTTCATTTCATTTGAAATGTAGTCAAGCCAAGTATTTCCTCTTCTTACAAGTTCAATTCTTAAATCAGGGTCTTTGACGATGTAATTGTCTGAATCAACCTTGTATTCAGCTTCTTTTTTCGTCTCAATTACTTTAGGGAAGAATACCTTATCCCAGTCATTATTCTTTACTTCGTATTCTATGTCAGTTCCATAATAAGGATACTTTTCAGCAGAGGCATATTCATCGTCACAGTCAAGAGTCCATTCATTGATGTTGAATACAGGAGTAATGACCTGCTGTTCTTCCTTGAACTTCTCCTTGTCCTCAGCCTCATTGAAGTTAATAACAACAGTTACATTGTCATACGAGTCGTAGTAATAATGCTTGTCATCAACAGTATGCCAGTATCTGATGAATCCTTCTTTCATGGAAGGAGTTATTGCCCTTGCCCTCAAGCTGACTCTCTTAAGTGAGTTTGATACATATCCGAGCTTATCAGCCTTACACTTAATGGCAAGAGTACATACCTTTCTCTGGTCTTCATCATCAAGAGGAGTTGCCCTGTATTCATTTATATCCCAGTCATTCCATGTATAACCGTCCGGGTTCTTTTCTCCAAGAGTATGGAAGTCAGCATTTATTTTGCTGTATGTCTCTTCATTTCCGTCTCTGTCAATCTGTTTTGTCGTGATATCCTTGATAAGCTTATTTTTATCAAGGCAGAATGTTTTCATGACTGTCCATTTTGTTATGTCTGAATAATCATAATCATAATCATTCTTCTTCTTGTTGATGTAACATGGTGTCAGGCGGATAACACGGACCTGAATACAATCCGTAACGACCTTATAATCATCTGTTCCTAAATCAGACATAAGCTTATTTGTCTTAGGATTGAGGTTCAAAAGGTCAAGAATATCTTCTTGAGTAAGTTCAGCAGAAATTTCAAAAGTCATCTGGTCTTTTGCATGTTCGATATTCTTAAATGACTTGCTCTTGTTATTGATTGCAGGTTCGTATGAATCTGACCTGTAAGCATCTTCACCACATGAATATTTTCCGAATGTAAATACATCTACACCTGTCCAGTTCGGATTACAGTCTGTGCTTGTACCTTCTGATAGACCATAGTTTGCATTTACTTCGTTCTGGCTTATTGATGATATTACTGAAGTTGAAGAATCAACCTGTGTGACATTCTTACATCCTGCCGTCATCAGCGTCCAGTAACCGTTCATGTCGTTCTTGTACTGTTTCACTACAAGAGCAGCCTGAATTGCTATCATATCATTGAATCTGTTAGACCACCCACTGCCGCTTTCAGAGAAAGTTCTTCCGTCATCTCGTATATAAGTAGCCCATGCATTTGTTGAACCCTGTTGAACTGACTTGAGAGTCCATCTTGAACGTTCTCTTTCTACTTCTCTTTTCTGAAGCTCCTTTTTTGAAAGATTATATTTTCCTATTGATGTCCATTTTGCATCAGCAGGAAGATTGTTCAAATCTGTAATATATCCGTAGCGGGAAACAAAGTATCCGACGTTTCCATTGTAAACGATATATTTGTCATTGATTTTGTAAGTGTAATAAACCAGCTTAGACTGATTGTATTTAACTTTTCTTACAATTTTGTTTTCATCAAAGTTTCGCCAGAGGGTATATCTCGTTTCGTCATATTCAGGTTCAAAAGAAGGGTCAACAGAACCGTCCTGTTTTAACCTTTTATTAAGATATGAGAGGCTGCCTTCTCCGTCGTTGTGAAGGTCAAGCCTGTCCATGATTTTATATACAGGTCTCCACTGAATAGCAAAGTCCATAGGAATCTTTTCGTAGTAATGGTCTGAATCATCAACGTGATGTCTGTAAAGGCCGCTAGGCATGTCAATCGTAACAGATACCTTGTAAGGCAGGGCTTCCGAGAACTTGATTGTGTTTGTTCTTAATCCTGTAGGGTAGGCTCCACCCTGCCATGTAATAACGTCTCCTGCTACCGTCTGATATTTTTTATCGTAACAATACAAGCTTACGGCATCTACCTTCATTTGTTTTACAACATACGGATAAAGAGTCCTGTGCTCTCCGAATTGAGAGATTTCAATCTCAAAATCATTCTTGTTCCAGGTTGAACCGACTTCTCCTTTTTCAAGAGACTTTCCGTTAAACGACTGTCCTTCTGCATTGGACTCAGTGATGAGCCCTGAGAAAATTTTATTAGGGTTTCTTGATAAAGGGAGGTTCTCAAGCTTAATGTTGTCGATATAAAGAGGAGAGTAGCCTACAAGAAGAAGCAGGGTCTGTGTCTGTGTATAACCGAGCCATGTCCTGTCAAAGTTCTCTGAATAAACAAATTCATTATATGGAGAACCAATGACAAAAGGAGAACATTCTACAGTACCAAAGACATGAGGGAATGTATTTGAACCTAACGGCTGGTTTTGAGTTCCTGCAATGGTAGGGTTTTTATCCGCATCATCATTCTTTATGCCTTTATTCTCTTCTTTTTCTTCCATTGACAAAAGCCATAAAGCTCCTATACCCAATAAGGCTGCTCCTCCAAGTCCGATTCCAATCCAGCCTGTAGCAGACAATCCCCAGACTGTTGTTAAACCACCGGATAAAGCCATAGAAGCTACAAGTGCGGCTGTAAGAGCAATTCCACCGATAACGGTAAGAGCTGTCGCAATGCCTTTTTTACTTGCAGGAAGAATTGTGATAAATACGATATCGTCTTTTTGGATTACATAATCTTTTTCCTGTTCTTCCTTATTTACAACGATGTTTACAAGAAGCTCATTTGCACCTGCATCGTCTTCGCTTTCAAAGTATGTTTCTCCTGTCTCAGCGTCATATATCTCAACCATATTTGCTGATTTAGGTTCAGTCATTCCTATGTCGTCAAGAAACTGTTCAACTGTTTTATTTTCTTCAAGTTCACATTCTTCAAAATCAGAAGTATCAAAAACACTTTTAAGAACTATTACTTTAGCCATACGTATATGCCTCCAATTTTGTCCTTGTCTATAGGCTCAAGATGAACGCCTTTTTTATCACAGTGAGAAAACATGTTTCTTCCTGCATAAATACCGATATGAGACTTGAAGCCATGAGAATCGTTAAATAAAATCAAGGCATCATCAGTCAATGTGTTTATTTTTTTCAGGTGTCCGCCTTTTAATACAGTATCAAGACATTCAGTGATGAATTTTCCCGAATAGGTTTTATAATCGAAATCCGGCAGTTCAATTCCAATTCTTTTGTACGCATACATGACATATCCGTAACAGTCAAAGCCGCTTAAATCCCTGCCGTGTTCCTTATATTTGATTCCGATTAAATCTGATACGTCTATCATTTTGACCCCATAATGGCAGGACATCTGAAGTTTGAACCCTTATCCCTTGGAACGGAAAGGTCCGTTACTTCATCTGAATTGAGTTCCCAAGTTGCAGTTAGCTTGTCACATTGAACTGAAGTGAGCTTGAATGACCTTATATCCATTTTCGCAAACGCAAACTTGTTGTCATCAATATGTGCATAAAGTGCGACAATATTACAGTCAAGGTCTTCGTTAATGCTTCTGATTACTTCAATCATTCTTTCATCAGTACAAGTGCATGAGAGGGATGCCTTTCCTTTTTTCTTTCCATCTTCTTTCGGCTTTTTATACTTAAAGTTTGCAGGAGCAAAATACTTAGGCTCAAGTTCATTTCCCTTGTATTTAACACCCCTTACGTCATTAATAAGTCTGAGATGACCGTTTTCCTGCTCGTTGTCATTTCCTTCCCAGACGATATACGGACTCTGAATATCAAGCAGAACCGGAAGATATGCAGAATCATTCCGCTGTGACATATCCTTAAATGACTGAGTTGAAATATTCTTCTTCGGACTTACATGAGGTTCCATTATTCTTCTCCTACTTCAAAATCAGACTCAACAAAATTTCCGCCGTATTCACATTTGACGTGATAAATTCCAGGCATGGTCTTCTCCTGAAAATAAAATTGACATGACTTGTATCCGTCATAATCCATTTGTTCCATTACAAGGGTAGCGTCTTCTTCGTAAACAGTGCCTTCGTACTCTCTCGTGAACGTAAAGACAAAATCAGACTTTGAGGGAATTTCTTTCGGCTGCTCAACAAAACGGAAGTCACACATTCCGTTGTATATGTCTATTGAATCTGCATTGTTCTGGGGAAAAGTAACCTGAATGAACTCAGTCGGAGACTCAGCCCATGTCATCTGACACTTCATTTGATTTCCGGTTGGTGTTCCGTTTGGCAGTCCGTTTGAAAGGATTTTATAGACAGCCTGTTTCCTTGCTTCCTTGTCATGAATGTCAGCAAAATAGAAAGGCTTGGTTCCCATTCTGGTGTTATATTTGAACCAGTTTAAGAAAGTATCCCATTCACTTTTTCCGTGGGCTTTATAGAAGGCATCATCCTTGGAGTTTGAGAACCACATTACTACGGTCCATTTGTCTGGCGCACCAGATGATGCCAGCCGGGAACTTTCCTGTCCGTTCTCTGATTTGTCGGCTATTAATGCTCCTTCACCTACGGAGAGTTTAGAATCTGATGTTATTATTCTGTTTACGCCAACTGGCCAGCTTGCTATTTCCATGTTCAAAAAGATATCTAAGATTCTTTTTTTTCATGAAAATAGCATTAAGCCTTAAGCGTATACCTGTCTTCCGCTTTGATTCTGCTGAGCTATAGCCATTGCATCGTCATATTCTCCATCAGCCATAGCCTTGCTTACGACTGCATTAATTGTCGTTACTAAATCAAAGCTTCCGTCATCATTCTGTCTTGCTTCTGTCGTTGCAGAAACCCTGTCACTTGCAGAATTGTATACATAACTATTGATTGTTGCTCCGCCTCTTGCACCACCGCCATTAAGCAACTGAGGAGTCTTAGTAGCGATAATGTAGTCATCCGGGTGAGTAGAGAAGTTACCCTGCGGAGTAAGAATCATATCATTTACTTTATGAGATGAAATGTCGTTATTTGTTGCAATAGCTCTTTTGTTCATCATCTCAGCTTCATAATATGAGGCATCATCTCTGGCCTGCTCAAGAAGTTCCTTAAGGTTGTCCCTGAGCTTTTCAAGTCTTTCGTATTCATCATCAGTATCTTTCTCATTCTTATCAACACCTAAGATTCCGCTGAAGATAGATGCAACTCCACCTGCTGCAGCAAGGGCAAGACCCATCATAAAGTCTTTCTTTTCTGTTCCCTTGGCAATCATATTAAGACCTGCAAGTGTCATCATAGGACCAATCTGAGACATGATTGCACCTACAGAAGCTTTCATTGTTTTGGCCCATCTTTCACTAAGAGAGATGTTTTTATTTTGGTCATAAATTATATCGCCGATATGCTGTCCGATAGATTCAAATGATTTATTGGCTATATCCAAGGCTCCTGATTCCAAGGCCTGAGACATGCCTTTTCCGAATTTCTTCATATCTTCTACAAGACTGTCCGCCTTAGCACTCATAATACCCAAAGCAGCAATCTGTTCAGGAGAAAACAACTCAAGCTTTTTATCATCAAGAGCAGTTAAAATATCATACAAGTCTTCAAGACTTTCTTTGCCTTGAAGTCCATTTTTAGTAATATTGTCAACTTTACCCTGAAGCTTTTCATCATCAAATGATATATCTGAATTAGCAAGCTGACGTTGAATTAATTCGCCGAATTTCTCCTGTCCCTGACCTTTTACAATATCAGACAATCCGGACGTAAAGCTTGATTTGGATTCTGATAATATATTCTGTAACCTGTCTGCTTCATCTTTATCGATATAATCAAATAAGCTCATATTTTGAGCAGCTCTTATATCTGTCTTATCAAACTTCAGGAAGTCAGTGTAATCTTCCGGCAAAGACTTCCTGAACATCTCATAATAGGCTTCCCATGTAGTGTCTTCGTCCATTCCAAGCTCTTTCATTATGTCGCCTTGGAATGACAAATGCCAGCCGCTTGTACGGTCATTCTTTATTTTACGTTCTTCATTATCTTCAAATGCTAATGAAATATTTCTATCTCTTAATGCTGCTATTTCAAGTTCTTCCTGTAAAGCCTTTGCAGCTTTGGCACTCTTTTCTCCTTCTTTTTTTACCTCAAGCATAGCCTCGGCAGAACCGAAAGTATACTTTACCAATAAATCAAATGATTTTCTTTCATCTGCAGTTTTACTTGACAGATTGTTATAGAAATCAATCATCGCCTTTTGGAACTTTTCTTGAGCCTGATTCATCTCCTTAGATGAATTATTTTTAACTCCTTGAATATATTTATCATAGATTCCTTCTACTCCCAAAAGCTTAAGGTCCTTCCTATACATTCCTCCTTCATTGAAATCAGCTGCCTTGTCTCCAATCTTAAAGTTAGTAACTGTTTCCTGTACAGTCTTTGTCTTATAAGCTTCTTTGGCTTTTTTAGCGATATTCTGAGATTCTGAATTTTTAGGAAATATTTCTTTAAATTGTTCATCTTTTAAGTTCATCCAAGGTGTATTAAATCTTTTCTCTGCCTCTTCCTCCAGACGAACAAAAAATCGTTTTCTTAATGAAGGATAATTCTCAAAGCTTGTGCCTTTAAATATATTTGAATCAGAATTTTCTTCATGATTATTAATGAATTCCTCTTCGACTTCCGCTCTGTTTGCCCATTTATTTCTTTTGTACATTTCAGTTTGTACACCTGTAAGCAGTGCCAGCTGATTAGGGGCATTTGCAAATGCTTTATTTGCATTTATTACAGCGTCTGACATATATTTGAGAATTTGTTCTCGTTCCTTTGCGTCAGAAGTAACAATAATGTTATCAAGTGCTACGACACTTTGAGTTGAGAGGTTATTGAAGTTTTCTTTGATTGTATCAGCTACATCTTTGAATGAATTGATGATAGACTGCTGAATCTTTTCATTTGTAAGCTGGTCTCTTAAATTTCTTGCAGTTTCAATAGTAAGTTCAGAGAATGTAGCCATGCTTCTTCCAAGTTCATCTTTTGTTACCCGGTAAGAGAAAGCCATTCCGTTTGCGTCTGCAAGTTTTCTGATTTCTTCAGCCTCATCAATGGATGTCATGCCGTTTACAAACATTTCATCGAGCTTATTAATCTGCTCCTGCTTTGAATTAACATAAGCGTCACGAGCGTTTTTGTCACCGTTCTTTGCGATTTCTTCAAGTTGTTTTGCAATTTCCTTGAAGTTTGTTTCATACATCTGTCTGCCGTTATACTTACCTGCATTTTCAGATATGATTTTTCCAATCGTAAGGTAGTCAATCTTATTATTAGAAAGCATTGCCTTCGATAGATTTGCCATGGTCTGTCTCGGGAGAGTGTTGTTCTTATAATAAGACATTACATTACTTGTACCTGAAAGGGCAACGAGGGCAGGGTTGAGTCCTGTAAGATTTGCCTGTGCGTACTGCCATTTATATGGAGTTTTCTGTTTTACTTTAGGATTTACATCAAATGTTCGTTCTGTTTTTGCATCTTCAAGAATAAAGGCAGCATCATTAAGTCCATTCTTTTTCATGTCTGCCCAAAGTTCACTCATTAACCTTATCGCTGTTCTTATTGCATTTCCAGAACCATCATTTCCATTTATTGCGCCTTGTAATGTTCTTTCAATGTTAGTCAAGGCAAGCATATATTTTTCATCAATAAGGCCTGATTCCCATATTGCAGATACTTTATTAAGATTTTTAAGAAGTACTTTTGCATCTGCAACGGCCTCTTCTGTTGCTTTGTAAGTTTTACCCGAAGAACCTTCCTCTGGATTTTCTATTTTCTTTAAGTTAGTCAAAGGTGAATTACTTGTACTTAAAAGCTTAACGACATCTTTATAATCAGCAACAGAAACTTTACTCCAATCTATTCCATCTTGAATTGAATTTACGTTATATAAATCAGAGACACTCTTTGTGAAATTTACAAGTTCAACATTTGCAATCTCTAATTCTTTCAAAAGAGATTGCTGAACTGTGTATTGTTCTTTTAGTCCAACTTGGTTTGTTCCTCTTGATTCAATGTCTTTCTTTGCTTCAAGAAGTCCATCCATGACTTTTTTATATTCATATCCAAATTTGATTTCTGTATCTCCAAGTGGTACAGAACCTGCCATAGATATTCCTCTTCCTTTCCAACTGTCTTCAAGGTATTTAATCTTTCTATTTATTTCATATAATGAATTAGAATTACTTGTCTTTTCGGCAACTATTCTTGCAAATTCCTTCGATATAATTCCATTATTCTGAACATAATTATTGTAATTAGCTTGAGCCTCATCGATTTTACGCTGTCTATTTTCTAAATAAGAATCTGACAAACCCATACTTATATCTTTATATACAGGATTTCCGGCTCTTACCTTATCAGCCAAATCCACAACAGACATGACTTGTTTCATGTGCTCTTCATATTCTCTTACTTTCTTTTCAAATGAACCAATGACAGAACTATCATAAAGTTTCTTTTCTCTGGACATAATATTTATTCCAGAGTTTATTTCTTCTGTAAGCTTGTTTAAAGCTTCACTTGTTGCCAATGCAGCACTTTCAAATTTTTCAAGATTTAAGAAAGTTTTCAAAAGCTGATTAGAAAGATTTTTTTTCAATGCATCCGGGATACCTTTTGTATCATCTTTTATTTGACTTTTTATTATCTCAAGTTCATCTTTGCTAAAATTCTCTAAGGCTGCTTGTCTGTTTGAAATATAAGTGGCTGTACTTTTTCCTGCTAAATAACCAAATGCTGCAGAGCCTCCATATTCCAATCCTTTTGAAAGTGCTGTAACTGCACCACCTATAATTGGATGAGCTTCTGATGTAGCAACTCCTACTTTACTGCCTATAAAACCTACTCCCTTACTTACAGCGGTAAGAGTTCCATATATCTTTGCTCGTTCTAAAGCATCTCTTGCTTCAATTTCGTCGGCATATCGCTTTTCAAAACCAATAATATTGATGTTTTTCTCAAGTAATCCCTCTGATTTTTTTGCAAGAGTTAATATTGCATTTTCTTCTCTTTCAAGGGCATCTGATGTTGCATTTACACCTAAACCCTCCCTTAAGTTTTTCATCCCAAATTTCTGAACATCAGTCATTTGAGATGTATTTTTCGTGAACGTATCAATTATATAATCTTTATTCTTTACCGCCTTTTGATATTCCTTTACGGCAACACCATGCTGTGCCCAGTCTTCAATCTGCTGATATGTTCTTTCAAGAAGTCCAATTATATCCTGATATAAAGAAGTATTCGTGTTTTTTGCATAAAGGTTATTTACATTTCCGCTTCCGAAAAGCAATGGACTCGATAATGTCATTTTTAATACAGAACCTAAATCCATTGTTGAGAGAGCTTCTCCGAAATAAGCCTGAGCCATCTGCTTTGCATCTGAAAGGTTCTGTTTTCTTGCCTTAAAGGTTTTTGCTCCGATGTTTACTGCTCCGTGGAATTGACCTCCTTCGTCAGTAAGGTATTTAACAAGATTTTCGAAATCTCTCGATGTTACCTTACCTGCCTGAAGCATTGAACGGATTTCATTTTTCTTAAAATATTCTCCGGTTCTTTCTGATTTTACATGAGAAAGAGCTTCATAAGACGGGACACCAGCATTTGATAATTGTCTCATATCACGAGCAGTCATTGTTGTAGATGACAAAATTCGTGCATAAACATCAGAAATAGATTTCATTTTCTCTGCATTACCAGAAGAAATATCTCCGATGCGAGACATTACATCCATAAGTTCAGAGGACATCACTCCAGATTGTTTCAAAAGAATAGCCTGCTGAGCCATTACTTCAACACCGAATGGAGATTTCTTTGCATATTTTTCAATCTGTCCAAATGCATTGTCAGCCTGTGATTGAGATGAATAAACTACACCTAATTGAGTTCTTATTGCCTGAATATCTTCAAAAGCTGCTATAGACTGTTTAGATATATCTACAATAGCAGACCCAAATTTTCCCAAGCCAACTGCAGCCGTTCCTGCAACACCTGCAATAGCACCCATTTCTCCACTAACAGCAGCTAAAGATTTTAATTTAGAAGGGTCGCTTTGAATATTTTTCAAAACATTAGTGTATTGTTCCGTGTATTTACTGTTTGTTGAAAACTCCCTTACAGTTAATTTACTATTTGATTTTAATGCCTCTTGAAATTCAGGAGATGCTTTCACGAATTTTGTAAACTGCCTATTCTTAAAAAATGAACTTGAAAGAGAGGCTAATTCATTTCCAAAATTAGAAAACATTCTGGTTGAAATTGAATTATAGAGACTACTGTCAGTTGTCATCTTTCCAAAAGCTTTCATATTTCGAGAAAATGCAGCCGTTGCGTCATCAAGATTTTTAAAATCTTTTCGTTCTTCTAAAACAGAAGCTCTTCGAGTTTGATTATCAAGAGAAATAGACTTAAAGAATAATCGCAAATTCTTCCTATCTTCATTAGTAAGAGTTCCGTTTGTTCCCATACTTTTCTCAAAAGCATCAAACAAAGCCTTTTGGTCTTTTATGGTCATAGCATTATGATTAACACTTCCATTTATAGGGAATCCACTTACATTAAGTTTGAGTTTATTCAGTTGGTCCTGAAGTGATTTCTGGTCAAATGCACAGTTAAGAATAAATTGAGTTTTCTTAAACTGTTCCTGGAGATTTTTTGCATCAAATCCAATGTTAAGATTAGTCTGTTTACCGGAAAGTAAGTCAGTAAGAGTTTTATTATTTCCAAAATTAAATTTAAAATTTAAGTTACTGAAAGCTGAATTTCCTTTGTTTATAAGTTCAGAGAGCTGCTTTTCAGCTTCTTTCATGTTAAATTTAGGTGTAATCTCAAAGTCAAAACTTTCCATGGCGAATCTCCAATAAAATAAAAAAGACTGATAGTAGTTTTAGCTATCAGTCTTTTTTTTCACAATTTAATCTTTGCTCAGTTCATAGACTACGGAGTTGGACCAATCCCTCATTTTAAGGATTATCCGCCGTTCAAAAAGACTGAACGTAACTCCCATACATTCCTCATAGTCAAGTATGGTCCTGCATGTAAATATGACGTTTCCGTTAAAGTCGTATTCACAGTTATTTCTTATGTCCATAAACCTTGCAAAGAGCCATCTGAATCCGACCGGAATCTCAGGCTCTCTGTACATCTTGTAATGAGAGTCGGTCTGGACAAGCTTCTCAAACCTATCCTTTCCGAACCTCTTTATCATGTCTTTTCTGTCTTCGTTATGTGTACGCTTATTCCTTTCAACGGAATCCTTTCCGTTTTTCTTTACGGTAGTCTTTTTCGTATAAGGATAGTACAAAAAGAAGTGCTGTTTGACAGAATCCTTTAAGCCTTCTTCATCATAAAATTTTCATTACTTACCGCAGCAACGAAAATTTCAGTTCGGAGGTCAATATTTTCAAAGATGAGTTTTCTGACTGTTTCCTTTGAATATTCAAAAGGTTTTCCGTCAATGATGACTTCCTTGTCGCCGTCAATCTTTGCATTAGAAATCATTGCAACAACACGCTCTACAACAGCATCCCGCTCCATGTTTGCTTTCTTTACAGGGTCCTTTTCTGCATCAAACAGTTCTTTTGCCTTTTCATAGGCATCAGCAGAAAGGATGTTTTCATCGCTTGCACGTCCGTAAATCTTGAACTGAAGGCCTGTACCTTTAGTTGTTTCCGGTTCAAACCAGACACCTTCTTTTTCTCTTGATGTTGTAAAATAATCATTGAGGTTGATTACATTCTTCTTTGTTGTCGTAGCCATAGTTATCTCCTATATTTTTTTTGTATAAAATTCACCCGGATACAACAACAGTCATATCCGGGTTTTTTTTTATTCTGAAATGTTTACAGTGAATTCGTCTGTGAATCCTTCGTATCCGATAGTGATTACCTGTCCTACGGCAGGTTCTGAGCTATCAAATCCGTTTACTGAACATTCAGCGATGTCGATTGTTTCTGAAGTTCCGTCATCATAATTTGCTGTAACTACGATTCCAGTACTGTCAAATTCATCACCGACTGTGTAGCTTGTCTTAGCTCCTGTTGCATCAACTTCAATTCCAGTGAGTTCCTTCGGCTTTGTACCGACACGAACATTGAAAGAGAACTTAACGTCAGCGTCACTCTTGCTTGAGACCGTAATCTTTGCAAGACCGTCGCTTACAGCTCCAATTACACCTGCATCAGAGACTGTAGCAACAGACCTGTCAGATGTCTTGAATACAAGGTCAGAAGCCTTGATGTCCATTTCAGCACGCTTATACCAGAAGAAGAGGTAATCCTCATCATCTTCGCCTTCAGTTGCAGTCATGATGTTCAGTTCTGAACCTGCTGTTATAACAAGTTCATTCTTTGCATAATTTGCAGCCTGATACTTTTCACCCATGCGGAGGTAAGCGATTTCCGGTTCGATTGTGCATGATTCCTCAACAGTCTTTCCATTTACAAGAATCTTAAGGGAAATGTTTTCTCCCTGAACGATTGTGTTTGTAAGAGTAAGAGTTGCTGAGATTGTTCCGTCTTCATTGATTGCGAGATTTGAGAAAGTTGCGTTCTTGTCTGCAACTGTATCAACTGATACTTCTGCATCCTTGAATACATAGTCTTCAGATTCAGGGTCAATGTAAGATGCATTTTTGTTTGAATCAAGAGGAACGTTAGGGTAGAGGACTACCTTGATGTCCTTGTTGTCATCTGCAATCTTACCGAAAGCATCTGCAACATCAAACTCGATGCGGCTTACCTTTGGAACTGCCATGCGGAGACATCTTACTGCCATTTCGCCATAAGACTTGAAGTTGAGTGTAAGAGTAATGGCTGAATCAGCTGACTTGTTTTCCTGTGGAGCTTCAAAAGTAGCTTTGAAAATCTGAAACAGGTAGAGACATTCAGGGTCTTCCTTATCCTGGAAAGCGAACATAAGTTCGACATCTTTGTTTTCAGAAGCAAGATTCTTAAGGTCGTCAGCACCAAACTTCTTGCCTGTTGAGTCAACTTCACCGTCAGTAAAGTAAACTGTTACACTACCTGTGATATCAAGTTTTGGCTCAATATTTGCGATAGCGTTTTTTACAAAGATTGCATAAACAGGCTGAATGTTCTTGTTCATATCCATAGACAAATCAGAAGCGAACTGCAGCTGATGTCCGTTTACGAACAGGAATCCTTCAAGGGCTGTGAACTGGTCTGTATCTGTAGACTTTGTTGTGTTCTTAACAGCATTGAGGAACTTTTCAGCACCGTCTTCAAAGTTGTCTGAATAGAATTCTTCTGTATTACCAGATGCAATATCCTTGTTCTTTCCCATGTTTGTAGCCATGCGAGTTTTACCAGCTTCTGCTACCTGAGTAAAGTAAGAAGGGTTATTTGCACCAGTAAGGTTGAATGAACCAGTAACAATTGAGTTAACTGTTACGTTAAGGCTCATCTGTCCTACCTGAACGTGCTTGTAATTCTGGTAACGAACTGTGTCTCCATTGATTGGAATACGGCTGATAAATGAATATTTAACAGGCTGTTCGCCAATATGAAGTTCATGGATAACAAACTTTCCGAGAGGATTGCTTGCTTCAGCACGAGTTCTTGCACCCATGTTCTTTGCAGAAATCTTAATGAGGCCGTATGGGTCTACAGCATCACCAACTTCATCTTCCGTATAGAAGAGAGGAACGGCTGTAACTTCCTTTCCGTCTGCAACCTGATTGTAAGTACCGTTTTCACCTGTAACATGAACATAACCTTTCTGTGTCAAGAAATCTTTTGTTACAAGATTCTTCGCACCATCATGTTCCCAACGAACCCATTCTGATTCAAAAGTTCCTTCAAGCTGGTCATCGAACGTCTCCGGAGAGAATTCAAATTCATGAGAACCTGTAGAACTTGCAGTACCGATTTTATCCTTCCCCGCAGTCTTACCATGACGCATTTCATTTGACTGAATTACTTCATTCGAACCAACGAGGGATTCTCCTGTACGGCGAGTCATAAACGGATATTTCCACAAGCCCTTCTTCTTGATTACTTTACCGTTATTCTCGCTGCCACCGTCAGTGATTTCACGAGAAAGGTAGAAGTCTGAAGCTGAACCTGTAGGCAAGTCAAATGTTGGCTCAAGAGCCGCAATTTTTGCTTCGTTTGCCATGTGTTTCTCCTAGTTTGATAAATCTGCCTGCCACTCTATAGTGACTGGCATACAACAAAAATCATCATAGACCTGCATTGCGGAAGTAGTGCGATAAGTCTTTGAGATTCTGATTCCATTGAAAATTGTTCCCCTTCTGAATACCTTCGCTATGTCGTTGTAGCAGGTATCCATTGCAGAGATACCGAATGTTGGTGTGTCGTCATCTTCATCCTCATCATCTGGAAGCTGAAGTTCGTCCTTTGGAACACAGATGTTTATCTGAAGTATTCCTGACCAACGGTTTCTACCACCTGTACCAAGCTCCTGCTGATAGGGTTCGTTTGAAAGAAAGAAAAAATCCAGCCAATACAAATCGTCTGGACGCTCAAAAGATACATTAGGATGCCAGTTAATCTTCCATGCATCATCACCCTTGACGTATTGCGGAAGGTTCTGCTTAAAGTATTTTATAAGTTGTTTCTCAACATATGTATCTGATAAAAAAGTATCCCTTGACATCGTTTTACTTTTTTACAAGTAAAGTTTTTTTTTCATAAAAAGAGATTGCGGGAAAATCATCTAAGTTTATCAAGGTCGTTCATATCCATTCTGTCGATTTCTTTCCTGATTTCATTTGTTAATTTATGCCAGCCAAGTCCGAAATTATGAATATATTCACTGTCGGTAAATGCAACCCATTCTTCTCCCATTTCATCTATTGCAATTACACGAGTCTCTATGTCTTCCTGTTCAAATGGTGTATCCCAGTCATCCGGGACTAACATATCGCAGACAGTTTCAGTCCAGTTTTGATTTCTTTCTATGATTTTTTCACCGAACTTACCTCTATTTGAGGGAGATACCTTTTTCTTAACTATAATTTTCTTTTCCGGTTGTATTACAGTTTCTTCTTTATTAATTTTCAGTTCGGTTTTTCCTTCAAACTCTTCATCTGCTTTAGCTTTGTTAATATCTTTATATAATTTTTGAATTGCAGCTTTTAATAATCTGTCCAATACAATATCTTTTTCAGCCTCTTCTCCTAATCCTGTCGTAAAGCTTTTCATTACAGCTGAACCCCATTCACCTTCTTTCTTAGTACTTGCTCTATATTTCTTTTGGGCCAATCTATGTGCTATTACTTTTGCAGAAACAGGGTCTGTTTCTGTGTTAGAATCCGTCATCTTTACATCAACCATTAATTTATTGTTTCCAGCTTTTAATTTTGATTCAACCTGCTTGATGATATCGTCTGACAATGCAAGTCTTGGAATTCTGGAATCAAATGCTAACAAAGTGGTTTCAGTAATACCAACCTGACTTAAAAATTCATCCTCATTCAATGATTCTATTTGAGCTAACTCAAGCCTTGCAATTCCTCTTGGTGCTTGAACTGAATATCCTTTTTTTACTCCATGAGATGTTTTTTTTCCTTGATGTACAGGATTGGTATCGTTACATTCATATAATCCATATTCCAACCTCGCATATTGATTATCAATAGGATTGTCATTCCAGATATTTATAGTTTTAATACTATTAAACCCCTGTTTTTGTATGATTATTTTTACTATAGATTTTGCTTTATTATACATTAATGCTCTTGTAGAAAGGTTGGAATTTTCCAAATCAAAATCATGAGGATTGTATAAAACACCATTTAGGCTCATTTTCCAATATTCTCTTGTTTCAATATCATCAGGAATATGAACCCGGTTTATTTCATAAACAACCTTTTTATCTCTTGCAACTCTCTTCCCTGTCTTTTTCCCATTATCATCTACTTCGTCTTTGTATCCGATTTTTCTTTCATATTCCCTTTTCTCTGTATAAAAGTATATTTCATCAATAGGAGTTTTTTTATACAGCTGAACGAATGTAAGAGCTGCAATAAAATACTTATAGTAAATGTTAGTAAGTTTTTGTCTGACATATATTTGTTTTCTTCCTACAACTTTTATGGATGTAACTGCTGATTGGACCATTTTTTTTGCAGCAATAGTAGCTATTTTTTTTGAGACTCCGACCATTCTTTTATTCAACGCCTCAATAATTTTCTTTTTATTTTTATCTTTTGTAAAACTTCTTAGATTCACTGGATTCTTAATGTTTATTTTCAGCTTTACGGTTTTCTGCATCTGCTACACTTTCCTTGCGTATATAGTCCAGATTATATTTTCTCCGGCAGGATTTATTTCTTCTGCATTAATGATTGTGTAGGTTTTTCCTGAGAACAAAACTTTTTCATCCTTCTTTTCAGTCGGCACGAAAGTCTTATCTTCAAACTGACATGTAAAGGCTGTATCTCCCGCCTGAATTATGGAGCTTGTCCTGCTGTTGAATTCATCATCATAAATTCCCATTACTCCAAGTCCCTTGAACTCCGTTATTTTTTCCGGAATCTTCTTTCCATTAGGACCTCTTGTTGAGGTCTCTGTGACTACGACGGTTATCTCAGTTCCAAGAACGTCAAGAACGTCATCCTTGATTTCCTTTGCAAATTCCTCCCAGTTAACCTTTCCCTTTGCCATATTAAATCCACCTTACCCTGTGACAGATTCTTCCTTTTCCTTTTGCCCAGAAAAGTCCTTTAAGCATGGTATCAAGAGACTGATATTTGCTTGTATAATCGATTTTCGATTTATCACCAAGGATATCCTTGATTGTCATGTAATTGTCTTTTGAGTATTCTTTTTCAATCTCAGTCGGCCCGGCCTTCTTTCTGTCTTTCTTAAGTGGACCGTTTTCTCCGCCGCTCGTTACGTAAAGGGAATATTGCTCAACGACATAAAATGCCGCCTCGCAGACCGCCTTCTTTAACTGTTCAGGAATAATTCCATCATAACAAAATCTGTCGTCATCAAATATTTCGACACGAGGGAAACGCAACAGCTGGTCTCTGAATTTTCTTCTTCCTCTCCAGTCGAAGATGTTGTCAACATAATCCATTGCCTTGATGATTGCAGCCTTCCTTACGTATTCACTCTGCGTCATCCATGTATCGTAGTTGTGTTCCATGCAGTATTTGTCTGCGTATGCAATGGAAACATAAGAATTGGCAGATTCAACACAAGAACCGTCTTCAATTCTCAATTCAATATTGTAATCATAAACAGCTTCAGTTGTATCTGCCATATTCTTTATTCTCCTGTTTCATTTTCTTCTGAGACTGGCTCAGCAGAAATTTCATTTACTGGTTCATCAGCTTTAGACTCGGCACTCTTGCCTTTGCCTTTTCCTTTGCCTTTTGCAGGCTCAGGATTTTCCTTTGCAGGAGCTTCCGTTACAGGAACCTGTACTGCCTCGGCTTTCTTTGCAGGCTCAACTGACTTCTTCTTCATAACTTCTTCGTTACGTCTGATGTAAAACGTTACGCTCATGATAACCTCCGTTTTTTTTCTTTCTAAAAATAAGGCGGAGGTTTTTACGCTCCGCCTGTAAATCAGCTGTCAGTCAAATTACGCAGCGATTTTTGTCTTGAGGAGTGCAATGCGAACGTTCTTAGCGTTGCTTACAAGCTGCCAGTTTGTTCCTGTTGCAAGCTCTGTATATGAAGGTGTGTCACCTTCAATTGTTCCAACCCACTTTACTCCACGAGGGTGCATTGTGAATGCACGGCGAGTGAAGAGGTAGTCAACTCCGGCCTGCTTATCACGGTCTGTTTCAGCGTTGATAATTCCTGTTGCTTCGTTGTAAGCGATTGAGCCTGCACCGAAGAGGTAAACAGGATATACGCCGTTTTCATCCGGAACAAGGCTGTCATCTACGATGATTGACTTTCCGAGGAGGCTTGTGTAGTACGGTGCACGGTCTGTAGGGTTTGGATATGTTTCCAAAAGTTTGAGCTGTGCGAGCTTGTTCATTACGGCAGAGTGCATTGCAACTGCTGTAAGTGAATCGTAATGGTCTCCAAGGAGATACATTGCAGATGTGAGTGTTTCATAAGAAATCACTCCTGCAGAATTGTCGAGGACATTGCTTGCCATTGATGCTGACTTGAAAACACCTTCGAGAGTCTTCAAGAGAATCTTCTGCATCTTTCTTGCCCAGTAACCACCAACACATTCAAGGATTGCTCCCATTGGGTCATCACCAGAGAAGAACTTTGAAAGGTCTGTTGCACCAAAGCCCTTGTTGCGAACGTGCTTACAAGCTACATCGTCGTATGCTGTAATCTTTGTTACAGACATTGCAACTCCGTCAACTGCTGCATCGTCATCGTCATCAACCGAGAAGTTTCCGTTCCATGAAGGAAGGTTGATTGTCTTTCCGCCTTCGTTAATGAGAGCGGCAATTTTTGGGTCAGGTGTAGCGATTCCTGAAGAAAGAACACGAGAAAGCTCTGTAGTTTTTTCAATCATGTAAGGGCCGAAGATTTCCGGTACGATTACATCGCTGATTTTTGTTACTTCTGTTGCCATAGTTAATATCTCCTTTAGATACGAATTATGTATCTATGACAGACAAGGTTTTATTTGCCGGCGGCTGCCTTGAGCTGTCTTGCCAAATCAGGATTGTCCCTCAGCATAATCATCTGCTGAGTAACGTTTCCTGTTTTCCAAGGGTTTACGCCGTTTCCGATTCCTGTGCCAGTTCCACCTTCCGCACCAGAACCAGACGACTGGAAAGGAATGAAGCGTTTGCCCATTTCGCCTTTCATGAATTCATCGACAGATGCCTGAATAGACTTTGCACTTCCGTCTACAGACCAGAACATGCGTCCTTCTGCACTGTCGTGCGGAGCGAAGCGGCTTCCGTTTTCTCCGAGAACGAGAGTCTTGATTACACCGTAAGTCGATGGGTCTGCCTTTGTCTTGGAGATAGCTTCCATGAATTCTTTTTCCATTTCGTTGACTGTCTTGGCACGTTCGTAGTTCTGAATCTGAGCTTCGTATTCTGAAATCCTCTTGTCCTTGTCCTGAAGCTGAAGTCTGTAAGACTGCTCCAAAGTTTCCTTCTGAGTTTCATAGAACTTCTTGATTTCAGCCTGGTCTTTTCCTGATGAATTTGCGAGTTCACCCTTAAGTGCTTCAATCTGCTCTTCAAAGGTCTTTGATGTTTCTGCGAACTTGTTCAAGTCTGCGTCATATTTTCCTTTGAGTTCAGTCTTTTCCTGCTTGAGCTGAGCGTTGGTGAACTTAAGACCCTGAATATCCTTGTCGTAAGCTTCAAAAACTGCCTTTGCTACTTCTGTGTCACGGTCTGTCACCTGATTTCCGTCACCTGCGATAATCTTAGAAAAATCGTCCAATGTTAATGCCATACTTCATTACTCCTGTATGAATAGATATATTTTTCAGTTCAACCTGAACTGGATTACGTTGTATCGCCGGATATTCACCTGAATTATTCCGACTGTAATCATTTTTTAATGAATATGTTTTTTTTTCATAAAAATAAGCATAAATACTAAAGAATATGATTGACATTAAGTATTTATGGCTGTATATTGATTATAGATACAGGGTTAGTATCTAACGAATGAACATCGATTCGTTAAAAGACATGAAACAAGACATACGAATACTTAAAAGAATCCTTTATTCAAGGGCTTTATAAAACAAGATTTAAGTTTGTTTTCGCTGTTAAGTGTTCGTGCGTGTTTCGTGGCTTAATTCGAGTTTTATTTTCGGAGTGATGTCCGAGAGCCTTTGAATAAGGGATTTTTCTTTTGTTCAATGTCACTGCAAAATATCTTTCTGAAAGAGCCGGATTATCGTCGGTAGTGGTGAAAAAGCCTAGACGGTTGGGTAATCCGGTTGAAAGGTATAAGACTTGGCTACAATGCAACTCAAAGCCAGGCGGTGACGGCTGTAGATGCACACACTGAGATGGTCCTGGGAATAGGGGCAAAAGGTGCAAGCTCAGCGATATTCCTTAAATGCTGAGCCGAGATGATATCCGGGTTCTATACTCAGGAACATCTTGTGAGACTAGGGCAGTCCGTAGGTAGAGGTTCATCTGCTACCTATGGGCGTTCTGTCTCAAATCCTTCCGGTTCTAGCCTAGGAACATCTGGTGTAGATACAGAGAAAGAATCTAACTGCGAACGATAAGTGAGCACCTGCGGCAGCAGGAAGGGAGGAAAGGGGAATGAATCATAAAAGAGTATGCGACCTGTGTGGAGCTAGAGAAACTGAGTTTACCGTTACAAGCAAGCATCTGTCATATATTGATGAGGATTTGAAGAAGTACAACGAGTTCAAGACTAATCATATTGTAAAGCATATATGCAAAGATTGTTTTATGAAATTATTCACAAAGAAGATGTTACATGAAGATTACTGGGAAGAAGTAAAGAAATTATGTGAAAAAGCTAAGATGCATTTGATGCCATATCCAATCGAAGGTAAGAATAGAGCAGAAAGTGAAATCTTAAGCATTAGCGGTTCTGTAAAATATACTTGCAAAGATTGTATCGGAGAAACTGTATTCAAAGGTAAGAAGGCATACTGCAAAAATAGAAACTGCGATTTGCCAACTTGTGATAATTTTAAGCATAAGGAAAAAAAACATTTTAGGCCGTTCAATGATTATGATGAACTGATAGAGTATTTTGTAAAGTTTTCCAACGGTATAAGCAGAGTGCTTTTTAAACCTTTAATCTGGGTGAGAAATAAGGAGTATGGAACAGAAAATCTCATTACTGCATTTGACAACGATAACAAAAGTTGTGTGTGTATACAGGATATGTGGTGCAATATGGCAGAACTGTTTGAGCGGTATACTTTCTTAGACGGTTCGCCTTGTGGAGTGGGGAATTGAAAAATGACATTTTTTGAATACTACAAGGCACAATTTAAAGACTTGAAAAGTATTTGGATTTTGGCACATGGACATAAAAAATACTTTGCTTTAGTTTTGACTGTTCTAAATTTATTTAATCCATTTGTTATTCATACTATGTATCTGTATGACACAGGCAAAATGCAGATTGATAAAAGATTTTATCCCAAAAAGGAGAAGTAATAGGAAGGGACTATGACAGAGATTGAAATATTTGACAGGTTAAATCCGAGAAGAGATTTACCACAAGCAACTTGCGATGTTATTTCGCAAGTGTATAAGGTAATGCAAAAAGAAAATTTTAAACTTGAAGAACAGATAGAGAAAATGAAGTGTTGCTGCAACTGTAAGAACTGGTATTCTAATGACACCAGGAATGAAGCAGATTATCCATGTTCTTGCTGTGATTGTGATAATAAATGCTCGTTATGGAAACTCAAAGAAAACTAAAATAACAAACAGCCTTATTTTACTTTTAAGACTGAAAGTAAAATAACAGAAGGGAAAATATGAAAAGTACAATGGAATTTTTACACGAACTTACAGATGAACTACTTGAATCTCAAGTAAGCAATCCTAGAGATAGTAGAGTGATTTTTGACATTTTAGCAAAACATATTGTTCATATTATAAGAGAAAGAAACAATCTTATTAGTTTTATAAAAGGAACAATAATTAACAATACTGCTAACTTTATCAAAGGTTATGAAGAAAATGAGGAGAAACTATGCGTGATTTTACACCAGAAGAAAAAGAACTGATTATCAATACACCGATAACGATTAACTGTTTTGAAATATGGAAAGATTATCATTATGAACAGGTAATACTTGAACACTTTCCGCATCCAGACTTAAAAAAAGGAAAAACTTGTACTGCAATTTTTTATCCTACTACGATTATGGAAAGTCATATTAACCATTGTGAAGAAGTCAGAACAAAATATCTTGAAACAAAAGATGAACACTATTTTGACATTCTTATTCATTTACTTCCAATCAGCTACAAGGTGGTGAAGTTGTGAAACAGTATTGTCGTTATTGTGCAAACTGTGTTTACGGAGATTTCGTTTATTGCTGTGAGCATAAAAAAGAAATGTCGGAATCAACAGCAAAGACAGTAAATAAGTGTAAGGATTTTATTTTCAATTCGATTGATGCACTTGGCGGAGATTTGGATAAAAAGTATAAACCCAGAAAAGAAAAGGTGAACGAAAATCATCCGACATTATTTGATTAAGGAGTAGCTCATGTTGATATTTCCACTAAAGAAACAATGGTACGAGAAAATCAAGAGTGGCGAAAAGACGATTGAGTATAGGGAAGTAAAGCCGTATTGGACTACGAGAATTGGCAACGGAATGCACAAACTTGTAGCATTTAGCATTTACGAGCCTACCGAACTTTACGAGAAAATTTCAGCACTTGGATATTCTCAGGAGTTTGAGGAAGATTTC
>AUXO014690325.1_pt1 | contig 28884 bp, 23 predicted proteins | sample 768731 | NCBI WGS metagenome assembly AUXO01 (sample SAMN02715735, study PRJNA202380) | gut metagenome | biome: sheep rumen | host: Ovis aries | place: New Zealand: Palmerston North
ACTTCGTGCTTTTTCGCTACTTCGTAGCTTTGTTTTCTCGTTAATGGCTTGAAAAAAACAAATGCCTCCTTCGGTGTCGCTTGCTTTTTTCTGCGCTCATTATAATCATCATTCGTGCATACGGCGAATAATCTTATACACAACTTCATTTCCCATAACCATCGGTGCCGTATGTGCAAAGAATATAATTCCATCCGTCTGAGAAATAATCTGACTTTTTACGTCACCCTCATAAGGGTCAAGTACTTCGCCGATACATTCCCCATGTGTCACATAGTCTCCCGGTGATTTTAATCTTCTGTAAAATCCTGCATCGTATGTTTTTACAGGAAGCAAATCATACTCATTAATAACGCTTGCAATATAGCCACTGTGATTATTATATTTTAAAATGCCCATTCTCGTAAGAAAACGTAATACAGATGAAACTGCCTGTCTGGCCGACTGCACATCAATCTGATCTGTACTGTTTGTATAAATAGAAAATGCATTGGTTCCATTCATCTGCCAATTATAATTCAGTGTTGCCGTATCCATCGGCTTCGGCTTTCGTATCACAACATATGGCAATCCAAACAGATTTGCAAGACTTGCACTCTGATATCCTGTCTCCATCATACGTACATGTGGAATAAAATCTCCCTGCATATAAAAACTGGCAAACTGGATTCCATAGCTGTAACCTTTTACACGTTCAAACAGATTTGCCGCCACCTGCTTCGTCGTATCACCGCGCATATCTCCCGGAAATGTCCTGTTAATATCTACATTATCCACCGCCCAAAATCGCTTTCCAATATTTAATGAAAAACTATTTGCGCACGGTATTACAAGAATCTCATGGTTATGTGTAATTGCACCATGTGCTTCTAAATCTTTCAAGGTACGAATCAGCTGTGAACAAATATAAAGCTGCTGCATCTCATTTCCACGCAGTGCACCAACAATGCATGCAGATCTTTCGCCACTTCCAAACCGGTATCCGTCGATTACAAAATCTTCCCTGTATATTCCTTTTAATGTATAAATATTTTCTTTTTTCATCTAATCTACCGACTTTCTTTCACTATATACACGGGCTAACAATGCGCCCTTGTATACAATTGGATTTTCCCGCAGCGTAAATATAATTCCATCCGTTGGCGATTCTACCCTTTGAATAATTCTTCCTTCAATCGGCTCAATAATATCACCAATATGCGTTCCCATGCTCACTCTGCCCATCTGACGAATCTGTGCAACAAATACACCCGTTTCATAAGCAGTCAGGAAATCCACCTGTCCTTCTGTCGAAATAATCGGCTCCTGCACTGTAATCGGCTCATCTTCCCATATTCCCATATGAATTAAGACATTGAAAATACCGTCAATCAACTGCCTGCAATAATTCAAATCAATTCGGTGTCCCACCCCCATCTCAACAACAAGCGTCGGAACACTGCAATGATTCAAACTATACGCAAGGGTTGCATCCAATACTGTAATTGATGAGTAAATCCACACAAAATCTGCATTCAACATCTTTGCATACGGTAATAATTTATCAGAATGTTCTTCATTTAAACGCACCTGAGGAACTTCCTTTACAAAAATATTACTCGAATGTATATCCAGACACAAATCACTGCCAATAATATCATTGACAATCCCTGCTGCAATATGTTCATTCATCGCGCCGTTCATATCTCCCGGAAATGTCCGGTTCATATCCAAATCAAACATAGGGATTCCTCTTGAGCCGGTATCCAGTCCAAGAGGATTAATATCCGGATATACATCAACAATTCCTTTGAGTTTCTCCGGGTGTTCTTTAATTCTTTTGATTACTTCATAGCACACATACTGCCCGTCTAACTCATCACCATGTGTACCGGTTACAATTGAAATTCTTTTATCTGTTCGTGATACCACGCCCGGTTGTAAATGATTCTTTCTTACAACCAGACGCTCTTTCACAGGAAGTTCAATTGAAACTACTTCTTCTATCATTCAGATTAGCCTCCACGCTACTTCTTATCTATCCTGCATATTCCGCAATAGATTTCTTTTCATACTATGATATTTTAATAATCATCATAATCTCTTACAACAATCTTCTCATTTAACTTACGAACTGTCAAATGATCCATTTCTTCCTCCGGCTGGAATACTACATCATCAATAAATACACGTGCTCCCGGATATACACTCTTTTCTATTCGAACGCATGCCTTTCCTGACTCTCTGATGATGTCGAAAAGCTCCTTGCTCTCCTGTTCATACTTTGCACGCTCTGCTGTCTTGATAATCTTAGACTGGAATACTCTTGTATATGCCTGCTGATCAAATTTCTCAGGCATAGCCCGCTTAATTGTATTGAACTTTGCCATGACTTCATCATACATTTCAATCTGCGAATCAATTTCTTTCATCTGAATTAAAAGATTTGCATAATCCGTCTGCAATTTCTTTGCCGGACCAACACGTACCATCGTTACCGTATGTGAACTGTTTCCAAGTCTAGGTGTCTCAATTCCCATAACACCGGTCAGACTTCCGCCATAAATAACACCTTTGTTTCCATTAATAATAATCTTGCCAACTGCGGTAACATTACTATTAAGAATATATCCTGCGTTAATATCTCCTTCTGTATACACTTCTGCATTTTCAAAGAATTTGCCGGTAATATTTCCTTTTGCATAAATCTTACCGATTCCTTTGGCATTAATACCATCCTGTAATACAAGATCCTTCTGTGTGCTAATTACCGCACCTTCTACATATCCGCCGATATAAATATTGCCTAATGCCGTAATGCGAACGCCGGTAATAACATTTCCTTTAATATTCACATCTCCATCAAAATCAATATTACCGATATTCAAATCAACATCTCCATTGATTTCTAATACATTCGCAATATTTAAATCATAGTTTCTATATTCGACCTTACCGGTAATTGCAGCATAATATTCACTGCCATCTTCTGAAATTGTAAAGCCTTTTCCTCTCAATGGCGATTTTGGTTTACCAGGCTTTGGTGTCAACAGCTTACCCTTTACGTCAAAACCAAAAATACCTTTTGTCGGCGCATAATATTTTGCCAACAACTGTCCTTCCTTAACGCTTTCAAATAACTTCAGATTCATATAATCAACTGAGCCATCTGAGCGGATATTTGGCTTAGCTTTTACATCTGTATCGAAAAAGAACTCATATCTTCCGTCATCTCCATTTACCATCGGCTTTCCCTGCGCAATGATAAAACTTTCATTATAAATTCTTTCCTCTACCATTCTGTGAAGCATTGCATCATCTATCCCCATCTTCACACCCTGTGCTGATAATGCACTTATAACCTGTTCGTATGTAAATAAGTCCTGTTCTTTTGTTGTATCACTATATAGTGGCATATATAAGCACAGCGTTGCAGACATGGCATCATTTGAAATTGAAATCTGTATTTCTCTTTTATTTAATTCTTTGTCATTATCTCGAAATCCAGGTCTATCCATATGTCCCTCTATTCTGCCTTACGGCTGTATCATTATTTTTCTACGCTTCCATTCAGATTGTCTGAGTAGAAATATTATTACTTTTCTATGTTATTTTCTAATGCTACCCTGATATCGTGCATTTCTTTGCTCGATAATGTAATATCAAGATACTCTGTAACATCTATTCCATGTTCTAATCCCAAACGAATCTGTTCCATCTGCTTAAAATCATATGCCGGATCTGCATAGACATTTACATCTATTCCACTTGCAAGTCCTAACAGCACTTCCTGACTTTGCAATTCATCAAGGCTCTCTCCATTGTCATTTCCATTCAGCTGCATACGAATATCTTCCATTTCTAATGCATCAACAAAAGGATCTGCATATTTAGATACATCTATGCCTTCTAATAAGCCTAAACGAACCTGCTCCATCTGTCCGGATGAAAATCCCATCATATCATATTTTGATACGTCCAGTCCTTCTTCCAGTCCCAAACGAATCTGTTTCATCTGGTCACCATTTAATTCATGAAGCATATATCTGTTAATATCTATACAATGTTCTATTCCCAAACGAATTTCATTAATCTGATATACATCAAACCCCTCTGTTACAAAAAACGTAATATCAATTTCTTTTTGATGTGCTTTACGAACCTGACGTAATATATCACCTGAATAACCACGTCTTACAAATCGTGTAATATCATAATTCATCAATTCACTCAGACGAATTTCACGCATTACCGTGTAATCATAAGACGGATTGCATATTGCATCCAAATCCACTTCATCGCGAATCGCCGCCTTAATCTCCTCCATCTGCATATAACCATATGCCGGGCTCATAAATGGCGAAACATCCATTCCTTCTTCCAGTGCCAGCCGGATTGACTTCATCTGTGCTGCATCATACATATTGTCTGCATATATCGCAGCATCGATTCCATTCTTAATTCCCTTTTCAATTTCGACAACTTGCAATCTGTTAAAGCCTAGTTGTGAAAGGCTATTTTCAAGACTTGCAAAATCATTATCCCGCATCTTACTGACACACATTCTAATCTGATTCTTAACTCCTATATCCATAAGCCATTCTCCAATATTCTGCTAAAAATAAACTCTCATGCATGGTTTCATGTACATATTATACATTATTTTTCACACTATTGCACTACATTTTCCCAAAAATTTGATAAAATTTCTGATAATTGATGAATTCGGACCGGATAGACCTGCTCCCATTCTCTTGGAAACAGTCCTGTATATTCCTTTGTTAAAAAACGGTCATCCAACAATTCAATAATACCAATATCTTTATCTGTTCGGATCACTCTCCCTGCCGCCTGCAAAACCTTGTTCATTCCCGGATAAATGTATGCATATGCGTAGCCGTCTTTCCCATTTTCATCAAAATACCTTCTCAGTAGTTCCCGTTCCGTACATACCATCGGCAATCCTGTTCCAACAATAATTACACCAATCAGGCTCTCTTCCGTCAAATCAATTCCTTCTGAAAATATACCTCCCGAAATACAAAAGCCCAGCGTCGTTTCTATATCAGACTCCTGTTCGAATTTCTGCAAGTATGCCTCTTTGTCTAATTCCGTCATTTGCTGTGACTGTGCAACAATCTGAATTGACGGCTTATCCAAAAAACACAACTGTTGTTCGGCATGTTCTTCATCTAAAAATTCACAAACCGACACATCATCCTGATATTCCTTTAGAAATTGTTTCTGAACCTGTTCCATAAATGCATACGACGGAAAAAATACCATATATTTTCCCGGATGCGTGGTAACTGTCTGATACAGATACTTACTTATCTTCATGTACTCTTGAATCGAACGGCGACGATATCTGCTGCTTACGTCTGTACCAACCACAATTCTGCGTTTATTTGTATCAAAGACCGATTCTGCATAAACAGCAAAATCATTTTTATCGCCTGACAGCATTTCCTTGTAATAATTGACAGGAAGCAGTGTTGCAGAAAAAAATACCGTACTTCTTGCCTGCGACAATCTTAATTTCAATTGATTCGAAGGGTCTACGCAATACAACCATAAATAAAAATTTCCATCGTCATCATAATCCGTATATGCCAGATATTTTTCATCCATGCAGTCATACATATTCAGAAAATGGTGAATTCGAAAGAAAAATTCCATTAAGAAATCCATTTCTTCAAAGCTCTTATACTTCTCAAAAAATCGCAGAAAATATGTATGACACCTGTCTAACGATGCCGGAAATGTTCCTAACGCATGCTGCACCAGATACGTATCGCACATCCGTTTCATTTCCAGCAAATCCTTGTTGCAGCGTTCCAGACTTCCTGCAAGCCGTCGGTCTGCATCTTTTACAAGCCGTTTTGCCATCAGAAAATCTTCTTTTTTTAGTACCGCACTATACATTCCTCTGGCTCGTTCAACCAAATTATGTGCTTCATCAACCAAAAATGCAAAATCCGCACTGCCGCCTTCTCCAAAGAACCGCTTCAAACATGCATTTGGATCAAACACATAATTATAATCACAAATAATTCCATCACACCAATAAGTCGCATCTAACGACAGTTCATATGGACAGACTGTATATTTTTTAGAATATTTTAATATTGTTTCTGCCTGAATTGCCTGCGTATGTGTCACCATATCATATACCGCATCATTTACCCGATCAAAATGCCCTTTGGCATATGGACAGCTAACCGGATTGCACTCTCTTTTGGTCAAGTGACAGATCTTATCCTTTGCCGTTAATGTTACTGTTCGAAAATGCAGTCCCTGATTTCTTAGTACTGCATAGGCATTCTGTGCGACTGTTCTTGTAATCGTCTTCGATGTCAAATAAAATATTTTATCAATATATTCCTGTCCCATTGCCTGAACTGCCGGAAATACGGTTGATAATGTCTTCCCCACTCCTGTCGGTGCCTGAATAAACAACCGCTTCGTTCGGGTAATCGCCCGATACACCTGTACAACCAGATTCTTTTGTCCTTTTCTGTATGCGTAAGGAAATTGCAAATCATGAATGGAATCCTGTCGCAGTTTCTTTTCCGTAAATACATAATCCGTCCAACGAATAAATTTTGCCAGCATATCATCAAACCACCGTATAATTTCTTCGTTTGTATATTTTTTCACAAATGTTTTAATTTTCTCTGTCTCCGGATTACAATAGGTCATTTGCACCGATATTGCAGATAAATTCTTCTGAACCGTATAAATATACGCATAGCACATCGCCTGTGCTTCATGCACTGCAACTGCTTCTTCTAATCTATCCACATTTATCTGAACTGTCTTAATCTCATCAATGATGACTTCTCCGACCGGAACACGATTTCCTTCTTCGTCCTCCTGCAAGTCGCAAATCACACCGTCTGCCCTGCCCTCTATCTGAATCTCGTAATCTTCTATTTCTATCGGTATACGTTCTTCACATTGCACCGGAATCACCATTTTCATCGGTACTTCTGCATGATACTTCGTTCCCATACTCTTTTGAATTTTTTTGTGCATACGTGTGCCTTCCTGCATCAATTTCACATCCCGGACACCCGTATTCCGATTGTCAATATCGCCACTGTTACAGATAAATTCTACCAGATTTCGAACGGATATTTTAATTGTATTCCCTTTGATTGTATACATTGATATAATTTTCCTCGTCTATTTAAAATGAATATATGAATCACTGTCAGAACCGCAGTTTCTTAAATCTGCCGGCATATCTTGATTTTCATTTTGCATCTGCTATGCCGTATATATACATATTTCCCTGTTTTCCTATACGTTCTATTAATCCGAATTCATACAGAATGTTGACTGTAATTCTTGCTGTATCGATAGGAATATGACACGCTTTTGCAAATGTCTTCGTTGTAAAGGTGTCTAGTTCATACGGAATAAACTGCATATAATCCTCTATCCGTTCCAACACCGTAATCTCTCGAATTCCTATTGGGATTCTATCATATTTCATTGATTTGCCCCTGGCTGTATTCTTGCGCACTGACATCATGCGATATTCTTCTGCATCCATTTGCACCATACAAATATGTAAGTTGGGATGTTTGAGAAACGGTTTGATTCGATACAACTCTGCAAAGGTATCGTACACTGACATATGCTTCGGAGAATTTTTTCTCTGTATGACAGTTTGGCTTATGTCATCAAAAATAGAAATCTCTTTCCGTACCAATATCGGATAGACAATCGTTACCGGATATATTTCCAGAAAATATGCCAGCTTATCCGTCAGTCGTTCAAACTTTTGTGTCTGAATCTCTACCACCCCATCCTGTGTATAAATATCTGCAAAATGCCCTTCTAATGCAACTTCATGATAATTATCATTCGGTTCTATAAAATATTTTAAAATACTATGGATTGACTTTTCTGATAGTGTACCGATTCCCTGCTTGCTACGCTGCATCCCAAATACTTTTTCTATGGCATCTTGCAGCCGCTGTTCTTCGATATAGTGTTGTGTAGATTTATATTGTAAGATATTTTCTATATAATCTGCCTGTACAAGATTGGTCTTTGTCTGATCTAATGCGCGTATTTTCTTTCTCATGGATACGATTCCTTTTCATTCAGCTTATCATTTATTATACAAAACTGATGTTCACTTATTATGATGTGTATATCGTATCATTTTGCGGGGAATTCTTCAAGTTTCGGTTTGTGGAGGAACTCTGCCTGACAGATAGATGGGAAATAATGGCGTACGTACGCCTATCGAAAAAGATAAATTTATTTTGAAAACGCAAACTCGCCTGCGGCTCAAACAGTGCGCTTTTCAAAATAAATTATTTTTCCGATATGCTGGTTTTCATTCAGGCAGGGTATTCTCCAATGTGTATCTACTTTCGGCATCGCCAAAAACCTACGGGTGTGGGTATGGGGGCTGACGGGTGGTTTTGATTCATTGCATATGAAGCATATCTGACAAGGAGGATATACATAATCAAAGATACCCTTCTGATATTCGTCCTATATAACCTAAAAATGCCTTTTGACAAATCTGTGTATATCTTCAGCAGCACGCAAAAACAGGATGCCATTTCTGACACCCTGCTTCCTATTCTTACTCATACCTTCGTATGATATGAAATTTTTCCGGTACGAATAAGAATGTTCGTACCTACTTGCAGATGGGATTCTGCTTCGATACTATTTTCTATAATTTATTGGAGTTTTATAGAAACAATTTAATCGTCTGCTCCCTGTAAGGCTGCAAATCCTGTCTCACCGGTACGTACCTTGATAACATCTTCCACATCATAAACGAATATCTTACCATCTCCGATATGACCTGTATACAACGCTTTTCTAGCTGCCTGAATTACATCCGCTACCGGCACTTTTGAAATAACCATTTCGACCTGACATTTTGGAAGAAGCTGCATATCGACTTCTACACCTCGATAATATTCCGGTGCACCTTTCTGTGTACCACATCCAAGTACCTGTGTAACCGTCATACCTGTAACGCCGACTTCGTTCATCGCTCTCTTGAGCTTCTCGAACTTGTTCTGCTTCATAAGAATCTCAACCTTTGTAATCTTATTCTCATCCGGAATCTCTGAACTCTTTACAACGGCTGGAATTGCTGCATCCATACTCTCTGAACCGAATACTTCGATGTCATCACCTGTATCCATTGTCAAATCATTTGCAGAAAATTCAAATCCTGCATAAGCACTGGCAAGACCATGTTCTGCATAATCAAGACCTTTGATTTCAATTTCTGCCGGAACACGAAGTCCGATTGTATGCTTTAACACAAGGAATGTAATTGTCATTGTTACGGCTACCCATGCAATGACACTGATTACGCCAAGACACTGGATTCCTAATAATTTGAATCCACCACCATAGAACAGACCGGCATCAACGCCATTCTGACCTGTTGAGAATAAACCGACACAAATTGTTCCTAATAATCCATTTGCAAAATGAACGCCTACGGCACCAACTGGATCGTCAATCTTACATACTTTATCAATAAATTCAATCACAAGTACAACTGCAAGACCTGCAATCACACCTTCAATCGCTGCACCATACATATCGATACAGTCTGTACTTGCCGTTACCATTACAAGACCTGCAAGTGTACCATTTAATGACATAGATACATCCGGCTTCTTATAACGAATCCATGTAAATAACATGGTTGTGATTGTTGCGACTGCTGCTGCAAGGTTTGTTGTTGAAAATACCATACCTGTGAGACTGCCCATAAATAAATCAGAGCCATCTGCTGCTGTGGTTGCACCTTCCATGGCTACTGTTGAACCACCGTTGAAACCAAACCAGCAGAACCACAGAATAAATACACCAAGTGCTGCCATTGTCAGGTTATGTCCTAAGATAGCTCTAGGCTTGCCATCTTTATCATACTTACCAATTCGAGGTCCTAAGATTTTGGCACCAATGAGTGCGGCACATCCGCCAACCATATGAACGGCACAAGAACCGGCAAAATCGTGGAAGCCTAATTCTGCTAACCAGCCGCCGCCCCAGATCCAGTGACCAGATACCGGATAGACAACCAGTGAAATGATTGCACTATAGATACAATATGCTTTGAAATCTGTACGTTCTGCCATTGCACCAGATACGATTGTTGCTGCTGTTGCACAGAATACTGTCTGGAATATGAAATAGGCATAGAATGGAACACCATCCGGAAGAATTGCTGAATAATCTCCTCTTGAGAAGAAATCAAATCCACCAAAGATTGAATTTGCCGAACCAAACATAATTCCAAATCCAACCAACCAGAAAATTGGTGTACCAATACTAAAATCCATTAAGTTCTTCATTATAATGTTACCGGCATTTTTCGCTCTTGTCAGTCCTGATTCTAAGATGCAAAATCCCGCCTGCATAAAGAATACGAGTGCGGCACCGACAAGTACCCAAGTTGTATTAATTGCTGAAAATTCCATAAACATTTCCTCCCTAATTTTCTTTATCGTGAACAAACTTCATTTCGAAGATTTGTTGTTTTATCAGGGCGGATCCAAAACCTGATTCATCAAATACAACCACAAGCCTTGCGCTGTAACCTGTGTGACAGAAATTGTTTTCCCTTGCGAAGCCTTTAGGAACTGTTTAAGAGCTTCGCAAGAAAAACAATATTTCATATGCGCGCAGTTCTCCCACACACATACAAAAAAGGCGCACAACCAATAAATATCGGTTGCACGCCTTTGTGCCTTGTCATATTCAACTATGTTCTGTATTATACCCGATTGTATCATTAAGTCAACCACTATTTTTACTTTCCTTCGAAAATAATTTTTTTGCAGAAGTTTTTGATGTTTTTGAGTACATTTTCTTTATATAATTAATCTCTATGCATTTTTATCCGTTCGTAACATATAACTACATATTTTCATGAAATTGTATTTATCGAATTCAATAATCAAAAACACTTCATAAAATATGACTTTTGACATCTGATTCTTTAGAGAAATCAAACAAATTTTCTTCATATATTTTCATTTGCCGATACAATTTCTTTTCATACGAACTTAAACCATTTTTTTCATTTAAGTCAACAGAAAATCCGCCATAATGACATTGCTCACTTCAATGCCATGCGGTGCTAAATATACTGCATCTCCATCTATGATTAGCAAGCCATTTTTCTGATATTTGTCAAGCACCGTTCCATAGACTTCCTGCATAGATACCTGAAACTTCTTTTCAAATGCACGTTGTGACACACCTTCTATCTTACGCAGTCCAAGAAACATAAACTCTTCCATCTGTTCTTCTTTGGACAACACACGCCATTCTGCATAGCGTTCGCTCTGAGTCTTTGTATCCTTTACGGTATTACAAACTGCCTCTAAAATTGTTTCCGTCGGTGTGTACAATTGAATATACTGCTCTATATCTGACAGATTTGTATAACGGCACTCCTCAAACAAAGAAGCTGCGCCAACTCCGAAGCCCAGATAATCTGTCCGTTCCCAATAGGACAGATTGTGACGGCACACGAAGCCCGGCTTCGCATAATTGGAAATTTCATATTGCTGATATCCGGCTTCCTGTAACGCCTGCTTTGTATATGCATACATTTCCCGCTCTGCATCTTCATCCGGCAATGGCGGAAATTCTTCTAAATGTTCTTCTAAATAGGTTCCTTCTTCAATAATCAGACTATACGAAGAAATATGCTGCACATCGCATGCAAGCACTTTTTGTACTGTATTTTTGTACGATATAACCGTCTGCCCCGGAATCGCCGACATCAAATCTACATTGATATTTGTAAATCCTGCCGCTTTTACAATCCGCAGACTTTCTTCAAATTCTTCAAACGTGTGGATTCTTCCTAACATCTGAAGTTCGGTATTATTTGCCGACTGCAAGCCGAAGCTAATCCGATTCACACCACTATCAAAATAGACCTGTGCTTTATGTTCATCAATCGTCCCCGGATTACATTCTACGGTAATTTCTGCATCTTCTGATACCCGAAATAATTGTCTGATTTTTAACAATATTTTTGCAATCCACTCCGCTTCTAATACAGAAGGTGTTCCCCCTCCAAAAAAGATTGAGAACACCTGATATTTCTGTAATATTTCTGCCTGTTCTTCTGCAACCTGCTGCATTTCACCAAGCATTGCTTCTACATACTTTTCCTGAACTGCCCGTGTACACGGAGCGGACAGAAAATCGCAATAGATGCATTTACGCACGCAGAATGGAATATGCACATAAATTCCTAACTGCTTATTCTTCATCTAACTTCAATACACTCATGAATGCCTGCTGTGGAATCTCTACATTTCCCACCTGACGCATTCTCTTCTTTCCTTCCTTCTGCTTTTCAAGCAGCTTCTTCTTTCTGGAAATATCACCACCGTAACACTTCGCAAGAACATCCTTACGCATCGCTTTTACCGTTTCTCTTGCAATGACACGGCTTCCGATTGCCGCCTGAATCGGAATTTCAAAGAGCTGTCTTGGAATTTCTTTCTTGAGCTTCTCGCACATCTTTCTTCCACGCTCTTCTGCGCTTCCTGAGAATACGATAAAGGACAATGCATCCACTTCTTCCTTGTTAATCAGAATATCCAGCTTCACAAGGGATGACTTCACATACCCCTTCATTTCATAATCAAAGGAAGCATATCCTCTCGAACGTGATTTTAAAGCATCAAAGAAATCATAAATAATTTCATTCAGCGGCAAATCATATTTCAACAATGCTCTGGACTGCTCAATATATTCCATTCCAATGTATACACCACGGCGTTCCTGACACAACTTCATAATAGAACCTACGAATTCTGTCGTCACCATAATCTCTGCACTAACCATCGGTTCTTCCATATAGTCGATTTCTGACGGATCCGGCATATTGGACGGATTCGTCAATTCTATCACTTCGCCATTCGTCTTATGCACCTTATAAATAACACCCGGTGCCGTTGTTACAAGGTCTAAGTTGTATTCTCTTTCTAATCGTTCCTGAATAATCTCAAGATGCAATAACCCTAAGAAACCGCATCGGAAACCGAACCCTAACGCAATTGATGTTTCCGGTTCAAACTGCAAGGAAGCATCATTGAGCTGTAATTTTTCCAATGCATCTCGAAGATCCGGATATTTCGCACCATCTGCCGGATATAATCCGCAGTATACCATTGGATTAACCTTCTTATAACCCGGCAATGGTTCGCTGCAAGGTCTGTCATTATCTGTTACGGTATCACCCACTCTGGTATCCTGTACATCCTTGATACTTGCTGTAATATAACCTACCATACCTGCTGACAATTCTTCACATGGAATGAACTGACCTGCACCAAAGTAACCTACTTCGACAACTTCTTCCACTGCTCCGGTCGCCATCATACGAATCTTCGTACCCTTCTTAACCGTTCCTTCTTTTACACGGCAGAAAATGATAACACCTTTATATGCATCATAAATCGAGTCGAAAATCAATGCCTGTAACGGTGCACCTGCATCTCCTGTCGGTGCCGGAATCTTCGTTACAATCTGCTCTAAAACTTCTTCGATATTAATGCCATTCTTTGCTGAAATCTGTGGTGCATCCTGCGCTTCAATTCCAATGACATCTTCGATCTCATCAATAACACGCTGCGGCTCCGCGCTAGGTAAATCAATCTTATTGATAACCGGAAATACATCCAAATCATGATCCAATGCAAGATATACATTGGCAAGCGTCTGTGCTTCAATTCCCTGTGCCGCATCCACAACTAAGATTGCACCGTCACAGGCTGCAAGTGCTCTTGACACCTCATAGTTAAAATCGACATGTCCCGGCGTATCAATCAAATTGAAGATATACTCTTCTCCATCATTTGCCTTGTATACAATACGAACTGTCTGTGCCTTAATGGTAATCCCTCTTTCTCGTTCAAGATCCATATTATCAAGCACCTGCTCCTGCATCTCTCGACTTGTCAGCAATCCGGTCTTTTCAATGATACGGTCTGCTAATGTTGACTTACCGTGATCGATGTGTGCAATAATACAAAAATTTCTAATATTCTTCTGGTTAATTTTTGCCATATATTTTCATTATCTCCATTCTGTTTTCAAATGCATATACTATAACTTATCGGATAAAAACTAATATTTACCCAATAAATTACATTATGTCATATTTGTGAGGTTTGAGCAAGTTTTTATTCTGTAAAATTCGTTTACCGATTTTCTCTTTTTTTAAGTGCTATAATGCCCATTCTCATCCACATTCCAATCAACATTAGAACGATATAAGAAAACAGCAAAAATGCAGGAAACCTATCCGCCCCACGATACGTCCCCTGCATCTTTTCAACTATATCAGAAATGTACGACTACATACTACGAACCATTTCTTTTTTTAATCGTTTCATGATTTTCTTTTCCAGTCTGGAAATATAAGATTGTGAAATTCCTAACAAATCTGCAACCTCTTTTTGCGTCTTTTCTTCTCCTGTTCTTGATGTCAATCCAAACCGCAAATCCACAATTAATTTCTCCCGATCTGAAAGTTTCTTAATTGCATTGCCAAGTACTTTTCGCTCTACTTCATTTTCAAGATTTTTATAAATAACATCCTCTTCCGTTCCCAAAATATCAGATAACAACAGCTCGTTGCCATCCCAATCCACATTCAGCGGTTCGTCAATAGATACCTCAGCCTTCGTTTTACTGTTGCGGCGAAGATACATAAGAATCTCATTTTCTATACAACGGGATGCATATGTTGCTAACTTTATATTTTTTTCCGGATTATATGAATTAATTGCTTTAATCAATCCAATGGTTCCAATTGAAATCAAATCCTCAACACCAACTCCGGTGTTATCGAATTTTTTCGCAATATATACTACCAGACGCAGATTATGTTCTATCAGAAGCGTTCGTGCCTGCGCATCATTTTCTCCTCCTAATGCAGCAATCGTTTCTGCCTCCTGCTCTGCCTCTAATGGTGCCGGCAAAACATCCGTACCTCCAATATAGTGAACATCTCCCTGGTGCATCATATATATATTTTTTATTGACGGAACCATTTTAAATTGAAAATGATCCTGTACTGCTACTTTTACAAGCATTTCTTTTATCCCCCTACTTTTATGTACATTGAATATCCAGCCTAATTTTAATTTCATACGCATTCCCCTTCTACTACGAAATCCATTTTTAATCAACTGCTCTTTTCAATATATCTGATTTGTATTATTTCGGTGCCCGTTCCATAAAGCAGGCACTTATTTTCTATAAATTATCCAACCATTTTTGTCGGCGCATATGCTGCCGGAATCAATGCGGAATACATCCCATCCGACGAAAGTGTTTGTGTGGTCAGACCAACACATGCCCCTTGTATAACTTTAAAATGTTTTCCACATTGTATGTGTATTGCATCCACAATAATTACCTCTAACATTCCCTGTTCACATCCAAGCGAATGAAACGGTATGATATGATATTTTAGTTTTTCTTTCTGTATATTTTCTTTTAATACATTTTCAAAATACTGTTTCTGCACGATACTTACCGGTTTTTCAAAATATGGATCAGTGAGTACATTTCCTGAATCAATGTAGCCCGGAATCTGAATACGTTCTCCCCCAACAACGCAACAGAACTGACACATACAGGATGCATATTCACGAACCCACAATAGCTGCCGATACAGCATAATTACAATTATAACGGCACTGACAGCCAATACAATCATCTCTTTTTCACGAACAACAATATACCAGATAAACCACCCTGCTGTTTCATAATACAAGACATACATCACTCCCCCAAGTGACGCTGTCACAGCATAAAGTGCAGCTATCCCCTGCATAACTTCTTTTCCACGCTTCCCCTTTGCACATATTCGAATCATTACGTAACTAATAACAACATATGTACCTATATCTATCAGCAGACGTGCCTGCATACGGTATACAACCACAAACAACGACCAACCTGCTCCAACCCCTGCTGATACCATAATTCGAATGGATGATGTATAGAATTTACAGATTCGATTGACAATAAACAATACGATTGTATCCATCACCCAATTCACAATAAATAAAACATCTAAATATAACGCCGCGTTCTCGTTCCCTCCTTTCTATCTGCATATTTTTCTTTTGCGTCCAAACGATATTACATAGCGATAAAACGTCTCCTCCGCAAGATACACATCCTAAGCAGAATATTTTCACTTTATAGAAACGAAGATTCTATAAAGTAAAAAAACCTACCGAAACAGAAATGCAACGAGCACTTCTCTTCCGATAGGTTATAGTCTAACAAACTTTATATGCAAAATTTGTCAAACGAAGGTCTTATTTTAAAATTATTTATTTCTCTGTAAAAATGTTGGTACATTGATAGATTTTTCTTCTACTGTACTCTTTACCTGAACCGGCTGCTTTAATCCTGCCAACGGCTGTACCTCCGGCTGCTGTGTATGTACCGGCTGCACCTGCTCAACTCTTGTCTGCTGTGCGCCCGAATAAGCATATGCAGGTTTTACAGTCTTCTGCTGTGCTGCCTGTGCCATTGCACTGAATCCAGCCATCGCATTATTGACATTTGTATCTTCCAAACCTGTTGCAATAACAGTAATTGTAGCACTGTCTGTAGCTTCTTCATCATAAATTGCACCAAAGATAATATTTGCATTATCTCTTGCAAGCTCACGAACATAATCTGCTGCTTCACTTGCTTCGATCAAGCTGACATCACCTGAGATATTAATAATAATATCAGATGCACCTTCAATCGTTGTTTCAAGAAGTGGACTTGCAACTGCCTGCTTAACAGCTTCGATTGCTTTGTCATCACCTGTTGCATTACCAATACCAATATGTGCAACACCCTTATTTGTCATAACAGTCTTCACATCAGCAAAATCCAAGTTAATTAAACCTGTCACATTAATCAAATCCGTAATACCCTGAACAGACTGCTGTAATACTTCATCAGCCTTCTTTAATGCCTCCGGCATACTTGTTCTGCGGTCTACAATCTGTAACAATTTATCATTTGGAATAACAATCAATGTATCTACATTTTCTTTTAATTTATCAATGCCAGACAATGCATTTGTCATACGTGTCTTAGCTTCAAAGCTGAAAGGCTTTGTAACAACACCTACTGTTAAGATTCCAAGATCCTTTGAAATCTTCGCTATAACCGGTGCTGCACCTGTTCCTGTTCCGCCGCCCATTCCACATGTAACAAAGACCATATCCGCGCCTTTTAATACCTGTGTTAATTCTTCTACATTCTCTTCTGCTGCCTTTTCACCAATCTCTGGCTGTGCGCCTGCTCCAAGACCCTTTGTCAGTTTTTCACCAATCTGGATTGCTGTCGGTGCTTTACATGTCTTTAAGGCCTGTCCATCCGTATTCACTCCGATGAACTCAACGCCTCCAATATTTTCGTCCACCATTCTATTTACTGCATTATTACCAGCTCCACCGACACCAACTACAATAATCTTTGCCAATGACTCTGATTCGTTTGTCATAATTTCTAACAAGGGTATTGCCTCCTTTATTTTACATTCTTTCGTTATTTACTAGTTTATAATTTTTATATGGAAATTTCAACATATTTTTTCAATTTTATTGCATATTTCCGCTACTTTCGCTTTGCTTTAATTCTTTTTGAAGATAATTGACTTCGTATCTCCGTCATAATCATCTAAATATAATGTTCCCGACAACCCTGCCAGCTTCGGATACATTTGCTTTAAAACATATAATCTGTCAGTACTCTCTGCCGAATCTCCCAGTACCACCCTGACATTTCCGATGTATAATGTTGCATTGTACTGAGTGTCAAAATATACTTTCGATACATTCATATCATATTTGTCAAATGCCTGCGTTATCTCTAATATTCTGTCAAACACTGCATCATTGCCAACATCGAGCTTCGAATCAAGTACAATCGAACGAAATTGTAATCCTGAAATCTCCGGAACGCCCTCATAGACCTCTGAAGAACTCTCTACAACAATCCCATCTTTGTCGAAATACATTCTGCCGCCCATATAATCAATGTAACCAACGATTGATTTCTCATATACGGTTACTTCCATTTTATTAGGCCAGTCTATTCTGACATCACATTTTTGAATAAATGGAATTTCATCATTCTTAAATCCTATTATTTTATACAATAACACATTCGGATGATCTGTTCCAAACAGATAACGATTCATCTCTTCTGCTGTATAATGCTTATTTCCTATATAATCAATCTGACGAACATAGAATATCAATCCCAGAGCAATCACAACAATCATTCCTAGCAGTACCGTAAACAGAATTCTGATTGATATTTTTTTTCGCTTTTCCATTCGATATTCTCCAAACTTATGTTCTAATTTTCATTTTCGATAATAAAGACCATTTACATCACTGCTGTGTAAATGGCCCTAAACACGCTAACCTTCACTTCTATAATCTTTTATACCTCTCTTGTGATTTGTGCAGAAATATTCAGCAAGATTCCTATTTCTGCAAGTAAAATCACACTGGATGAACCACCATAACTAATAAATGGAAGTGATACACCCGTATTCGGAATGGTATTGGTTACAACGGCAATATTTAATACTACCTGAATTGCTATATGCGCGAATACACCGACTGCAAGCAGTGTACCGAATAAGTCTGGAGAATTCTGTGCAACATGTACGATTCTCCATAACAAAATTCCAAATACTGTCATCAGAAAAATAGCTCCAAACAATCCAAATTCTTCACAAATGATTGCAAAAATCATATCATTTTGTGATTCCGGTATAAATCCTAATTTCTGCAAACTATTTCCTAATCCCTTACCAAAAATACCGCCGGAACCAATTGCATATAACGCCTGAACTGTCTGATAACCGACTGTATCTGCATATTTTTCAGGATTGAGCCATACTAACATTCTCGCATGTCTGAAATTGTCTGCATCTGCTGCTGACGTCGTTGACCGCTGCAAATACTGGTATGCAAAAAATCCTGCAATACCACCGGCACCCAACATCGACAGGTGTCCCAAATAATATGGATATCCGACAAATGCAATCATAACAACAATACCAAATATAATAATGGCACTACTCAAATTGTTGGACACAACCCAAATTAACCCTGCGAAAATACCACCGCAAAACATCCAGATAAAGAATACATACCGCATCTTATTGTATCGTTTTCCCATATTACATATCATAGATGCCGTTACAATAATTACTGCTAATTTCACAACGTCAGATACCTGAATACTGAGTCCCATAAATCGCAGCCATCTTTTCGCACCATTGACCTTTGTTCCAAACGGAATCAATGCAAGTATCATAATAACCGCAATAATTCCGGCCGCTTTCCAATATTTTTGGTATTTATGATAATCAATCCGATATGTTACATACATACCGCCCAACCCCAGTATCGAATATAAAAGCTGTTTCTTCAGATAATATTCTGCTGAATTGTATTTTACATATGCCGTATAAGAACTCGTACTATAAATCATGGTAATACCGATTCCTACAAGCAACATTGTCATAATCAACAACGTATAGTCGAAATATTTCCGTCTGACTGCTTTTTTTCTCCGTTTCCTCTGTCTCTGCGGCTGCGGAGGTCGCCGACGGCCTCTTTGTTCTCTATTTTCCATATATTTCCGCCTTTATAATGCATTTACATATTGTTTGAACAGATCTCCTCTCTGTTCATAATTATCAAACATTCCCCAGCTTGCACAGGCAGGAGATAATAATACAGCATCTCCGGACTGTGCTTCTTTTGCACAAATATCTACAACTTCCTGCAACGATTCTGCTTTGATAATTGCATCGAAGCCATATTTCTTCGCTGTTTCTGCAATCTTATCTGCTGTCTGACCAATTAACACAAGTAATTTTACTTTGCCTTCAAATGCTTTGACATACAAATCAAATTCAGAACCTTTATCATAGCCGCCGCCAATTAAAATCGTTGGTCGTGTCATCGCTTCGATTGCTTTCACTGCTGCTTCCGGATTCGTTCCCTTTGAATCATTATAATACATAACATCATTTTTTGTTGCCACGTATTCAATACGATGTTCTACTGCCTTAAATTTCTTAATTGTATCTACAATAATATCTTTTGGAATATTCAATGCCTTTGCAATACAATATGCTGCCATTACATTTTCATAATTGTGTGCACCAATCAGATTCATATCCTTCACGTCAAGAACTTCTTCTGTACCCGTTCCATCTGTATAGCAAATCATATCTCCCTGCATAAATGCACCAATTGTCGGCTTATTGACTCTGCCAAACCATACTACAGATGCACGACAAGTTTTTCCAAAGTCACGTAACATCTCATCATCATAATTCAACACACACACATCATCCTTATTCTGATTCATACTAACCTGCTCCTTTGTCTGTGCATAACATTCCATAGTATGATGTCTGTTTAAATGGTCCGGTGTAATATTTAGGATTGCACTAACCACCGGATGAAATTCGTGTACTGTTTCTAACTGAAAACTGCTGATTTCTGCAACTGTTACAGAGTCCTTCGTTGTATGTAACGCCTCTTTTGTATAGGAATTTCCAATATTACCTACTACAAATGTCTGTTCATTATATGCACGTACAATACTTCCTACCAATGCTGTCGTAGTTGTTTTTCCATTTGTACCCGTAATCGCTGCCACTTTTCCCTGATCGTAATTATAAGCAAGTTCCACTTCTCCCCATACGGGAATATTGGCCTGATTAAATTTCACAACAAGTTCACTGTCAATCGGTACCCCCGGACTAATAACCAATAAATCAATCGTATCAAGCAATTTTTCCGGAAACGCACCAAGTACAATTGTTGCCTTGTTGCCGGATAATTTCTTCTCTATATCACTTTCTTTTAAGTTCTCATTTGCATCATATAAATATACGATTGCCCCCACCTGGTTCAGCAGACTGACTGCGCCGATTCCGCTGATTCCTGTTCCTACAACCATTACATTCTTATTATTCAAATCCATGTTTCTAACCATACCTTTCCATTTCTAAAATGAGATGTATGTATTCTTCACATAGCACACCACTTTAGCTTATGTTTATATCTTATTTATTTTACTCTTTCTCTTTATATATTTCAAGATATGGCAATATATTTTCGAAAAGTTCTTTTACAACCGGAGCTGCAATGGTACCTCCATAATATACGCCCTGTGGCTCATCAATCAGACACATTGCCATTACTTTTGGATGTTCTGCCGGTGCAAATCCGACAAACGAAGCAATATATTTATGTGAACTTCTCGGCAGTTTCTGCGACGTTGCCGTCTTTCCGCCTATTGAAAATCCTTCTATATACGCTTTATGTCCGCCTCCTGTTTCTACAACCTGCTTTAAAATTCCTCTCATCGTTTCACTCGTTTCCGGTTCTATCACACCGGATTGTATACTGTATTCCATCTCATTTATTTCATTTCCGTCCGGCGATTCCATTTTTACTGCAAAATGTGGTGTCACAAGATTGCCGCCATTGACAATTGCTGCTGCCGCCCGTATCATTTGCAGCGGTGTAATCTGAAATGACTGGCCAAATGACATGGTTGCCAGTTCCACTTCTCCTACCTTTTCCTGTTTGTGAATAATTGTGGATGCTTCTCCTGCCAAATCAATCCCTGTCCTTTGTAACAATCCTAACTTGCCCATATATTGATAGAACCGTTCTGTTCCTACACGCCTTCCCCATTCAATAAATGCAGGGTTACAGGAATTTGCAACTGTTTCTGCAAATGTCTGTGTACCGTGTCCTGTTGTTTTGTGACAGCGAATTCTGCGATCTGCCACAACTGCATATCCCGGACACGTAAAATGTTCTTCTAACGACACACTTTTTGTTTCCACTGCTGCCGTTGCCGTTACCATTTTAAATACAGAGCCCGGCTCATATGTATCATTGATACAGAAATTTCTCCACATCCGATTCAGTTGTTCCATCTTTGGCAAATCAGCACCTTCTTCTCCCAATAACGCCTTTTGTGCATCCGTTACGACATATGGCTGATTTAAATCGTACTCCGGCACATTTACCATTGCAAGAATATCTCCATTCTGTGGATTCATAACCATCATAGATACATGTTTTGCCTGCTTCTCTTCTTTGACACGTTCTGCAAGCTGCTGCGCATATTTTTGAATATTATAATCCATACTGATATACAGATTATTTCCTGCCTTTGGTTCCTGTCTGTTTTCTTTTACTCCCTTTAATTCAATGCCCCATGCATCTGTTGTTGTGAGAATCTGTCCTTTCGCACCTGCCAGACTCGCATCATATTTTGCTTCCAATCCAAGAATCCCCTGATTATCACTCCCTGTAAATCCCAAAACTTTAGATGCCAAATTCCCAAATGGATAGTATCTTTTATAATCCTCATCCACTTTCACTCCGGGATAATCATATGAACGAATGGCATCGCCTTTTTCTTTCTCTATATTAGTGGCAATTCTTTCTATTGCCGATACCTTCTGTACACGTTTACGCACCTTTGCTTCATCAAGTTCCAGCTCATCAACAAGCATCTTAACAACTGCATCTTCATCCTGTATCTGACTATGAATGACCGATATGGTACAAACTGTTTTATTGGTAGCCAAAACAACTCCATTGGTATCTAAAATATTGCCTCTTGCTGCTTTTATATTTCTTTCCCGTTCGTGCAAATCCTGTGCACGTTCCAAATAATACTCTGACTGAAAAATCATCAAATACGACAATCGCACAATCAGTATGACAAACATTAAAAAAAATGCAGTTCCTAAGAATAAGACTTTCTTTCGATGTCTTGTATACAATCGCATTTCCATAAATCCTTACCGAATTGCTCTTATTATACATTGTATACAAATATAGTCTTTTCAGAACTGCATTCATTTAAATCTATAGATTATGAAAATGCTACAGATGAAATTGTATATCTATTTTTTGATGTTCTTTTGGATTCGTACAGCTGCTCGTCCGCCTTTTGATAAAGTATGTCAAAATTAGAAATTCCAGATTCCACATAAATAATACCAATACTGGCTGTTACCTGATGCTGCATTGATAATTTTTCAGATATCGTGTGTATCCTTTCTAATAATTTCGTGGCAATCTCGTCTAATTGCACTCTATCTCTTACACAACATTGATATGCAGCAAATTCATCACCACCCATTCGTCCGACATAACCAATCTCACGAAATATATCTTTTAGTAAAATTCCCATATTCTGAATCACTGCATCTCCCATATTGTGTCCGTAACAGTCATTAATCGTCTTAAAATCATCTACGTCTATCATATAAAATGCACATCCTGATTTTGCTTTCTGCTCTGACATAGAACTTTCAACAGATTTAACAAATGCTCCTCTGTTAAAAATCATACTTAGACTGTCATGCTCTGCATTCTTTTCTTCATTAATATCTCTAACACAATATAAATATGTTACTTTGCTATCATTTCCTTTTACCTGAAAAACCGTAAATCGCAACCAGCTATATACCTCTTCATCAACCTGCAAACGCAGCTCTGCTTCCTGCATACGGCTGTCATTTTTATCAAAATAAACCGACAGTTCATCTTTATCAAAAAGAGTATCAAAGGTTTCTACATCATTGTCATGTATGTGCTCCCGAATCATCATATGTGCCTGTTTTAAATCTGCAATCTCACTATTGTAAAACTTTCCACATAAAACAAATAACGGAGAACTTCCTGCAAGACATTGTGCAATCCCCTTCTCATAATCAATTTCAATAATATCTGAATATGCACTTTGCAACACTTTAGAAAATTTCTCATTATATTGCATCCGAACACGATTAAACTCATCTGTCATATCGCTCAACAGTAAGACTTCACCTGTCGTTCGTCCGTTAAAATCATGTAATGGAACTCTCTGAACTGTAAAACTGTATTCTTTTCCAAACAGCTTCATCGTGTGTTCCTGTACATTCAATTTAACATTATTGTCCTTCAAATCATCATCTCTTTACAGGTCAAATTCTTCCAGATTATGTCCGACAATTTCGTCTTCTATAAACAAATAATCACTCAGACGTTTATTACCTTTAATAATCTTTCCTTCTTTATTCGTTACAATAATGCCATATGGAATATCTTCCATAATCAATTCAAATGCATATCCTGCACCTTCGCTGTTGAAATCCGGATTTGCAACCCCCATTAAACCTATGATATTTCCCTGCTCATCCTTTAATGCTTTTCTAACAACATGCAGCATTTGATATGAATTTCTATAGCGTAACAGTTCATCATCTTCAACAACAAGATCATGTTCTATAATTTCCCGATCACTAACCCGATCTTTATATCCTAATATATTCTCTATACGTAAAGTTGTTCCTATCAGTTCTTCTCTTCTACATCCAAATGCATCTGCAAATGTATGACTGACTTCTGTATATTCCAACTGACAATTCTTTATCCAAATCAGCTCATTACATTCATTCAAGATATTGTCAAGCATTATATTCTCATACATAATAATCAATTTACCTCTCTACGTATTTCTGTGCATTTGTATATAGAAATTTATACATACAAAATGCCCTTATAGGCTATAATATGTACAATATAAACAAATGTCAAGTAGAATATATAAAAATGTCACTAATTATTATTTAACGGTATGCCATCCACTGTAGATTCACTCGGTGCATCCGATGTATCTACCGGTGTATCTTCTGCATCTTTGTATACATTCATATATGGCAATAACTGTTCTAAAATATCATGAGTCAATGTCAATACATCTCCAGAGCTGCCGGAGGTACCAGTCGTTCCATCCGGTTCATCAATGATTACATAAATGACAAATTTCGGATCATCAACAGGTGCAAAGCCAATAAAAGAAATAATCCATTTTAAATCATCTCTTTTTCCCTTCTGTGCCGTACCTGTCTTACCACCAATGGAATATCCTGTAACACCTGCTTTTACGGCAAGTCCTGTATCAACTGTAGATTTTAAATATTTCTTTAATAACTGAGAGGTTGAAGGCGTAACCGTCTGTTTCACTAACGAACCGTCAAATGTCTGTACAACTTCACCGGACTTCTTTTCTATACGTTTCACAACATGCGGACGATAATAATTTCCGCCATTAATCAGTGAAGAAAAAGCCGCAGCCATCTGAACCATATTCACGTTAATATTCTGTCCAAATGAATTTGTCGCAACGTCTGTTTCTGACATTGTTGAAGGCTTTGTAATACCTGCTTCTTCTGCCGGCAAATCAATTCCCGTCTTACTGCCAAAACCAAATAATGCCTGATACTGTGCAAATTTTACGCCACCTAACCGTGCTGCAATCTGCATCATTGCAGGATTACAAGACTGCATCAATGCCTGCTCTAAGGTAATATCTCCATGCTTTCCTAATGTATGATATACATGGCACTTAATCGTATATCCGCCGATTTCTTCATATCCATTACAATATAACACTTCACCATCATGTGTAACACCTTCCTCTAATCCGGCTGCTACTGTAAATGGTTTAAATGTTGACCCCGGTTCGTATGTATTAGAAATACAATAATTACTCCACATTCTTGAAAGCAATTCTGATTTTTCTGCATCCGGAACATTTTCCATAATATACTGGTGATTATAATCACGTGGATCATTCAAATTATATACGGGTGTACTTGCCATTCCAAGAATTGCACCATCATTGGGATCCATAACAAGTACCGCAGTTGTCTGAGACGGCTTCTGTGCATTGTACTCCTGAATTTTCTTTTCAATAATACTCTGCACCCCATAATCAAGTGTCGTCACCAATGTATTGCCGTCAACGGCATCTTTGGTCGTCTCTGATACCTCAAGATTTTCTCCAACATAGCCATATGTCACACCATTTACACCTGTCAGTTCATCGTCATAATAACTTTCTAATCCAAGTTCACCGCCATTCTGACTATTTGCAAATCCAATAACATTACATGCGAGTGTATTAAATGGATACTTTCTTATATATGTATCTTCTAACCAAATACCTCGAATATTCTCATATTCCTTATTGTCATCCGCATTTGTAATCATATCCTGCAATGGCTTGACTTCGTCCATTGTTTTCATCTTAAGAAGCACCAGATATCTGCTTTCCGGATTCTGTGCTAATTTTGCAACTGTATCATTAATATCAATACCAAAACACTTTTGCAATGCATTTAATGTTGCTGTCTTATATTTTGATTCAGAATTCAATACCAACGGATCTAAAACAATATTATATGCCTTCTCACTGTATGCAAGAATCGTCCCATTTCTATCCTGAATCTGTCCTCTTTCATATGCAATTGTATGCGTTGAATATGTCTGGTGTGATAACACCTCTTTAGAATATCTGTCACCGTCTTTAAAATTAATCATACCGATTCTGTATAACAAAAACATAAACAACACAATAAACGCACCAAAGGCAATGCCTAATTTCGTATGCACTTTTTTAAGCCTTGCCCTTTCACCTCTTTTTTTATTGAGTTGTCTTCGATTGGATTCTGTATGGGTTTTACGATGATTTTGCGGATTTCTCCCGTTATTTCGTGTTCTCTGATCCATTTATGTATCTCCATTAGATAGTTTCAACTTAGTTGGCATCCGGTATCTGCTGATACTGCTTTACATATTCACTTTCTCCTGCTTCATATGTAATAACCTGACTCTTATTTGGATATACCATTCCTAATTCTTCCACAGCTGTCTTATAAATTGCATCGTAATTAATGCTTGCATTAACCTGCTGCTCTTTCTGATCATTCTCAACTGTAATTTCTGTCAGCTGTGTCTGCAGCTTTGAAATCTCATCTGCATTTGTTTTTACGGTTGACTGTACATTTAAATATTGGTAGCAAATTGTAAATATGACTGTAACAACACCTACTACTGCTACTGTATACAAAAAATTCATTCTGTTGATACGACGGTTTTTTCTTTCTTCTGCACGTCGTCTGTTACGTTCTTCTAAATATTCCTCTCTTGAAAGTGCTTCATTGGAATATGGACCTGCAACCTGTAATTTCTTTACAGTATTACCACTAACATAGGAATCTTTCGTTCTGATTTTCTGACTGCTTCTTCTGTTTGACGCTGTCTGTTTTGCCATTGTTACATTTCCCTCCCATATTTACATTTTAAACTTATATGTGTTCAAATACCCTTAGCTTTGAACTCTTTGAACGTTTATTTTCTTCTAATTCTTTTTCTGACGGTACGATTGGCTTTCTTGTCACTACGTGTCCTTTGGATTTCTTACCACATACACATACCGGAAAATCCGGTGGACATGTACATGGATTCTCACAATTCCGAAACTTTGTTTTTACAATTCGATCTTCTAATGAATGGAATGTAATAATACACAGTCTTCCTCCCGGATTCAAATGGTCAATCATTGTCTCAATGGAATTTTCCAATACGTCTAACTCCTTGTTCAATTCGATTCGAATTGCCTGAAATGTCTTCTTTGCCGGATGTCCACCGACCGCTCTGACTTTCATTGGAATTGCTGCCTTAATCACTTCATTTAACTCATATGTAGTCTCTAACGGTTTTATCTGTCTTGCTGCAACAATATGTTTTGCTATATTTTTTGCGAATTTATCTTCTCCGTAATCTCGAATAATACGGTACAAATCAAATTCACTATATGTATTAATAATATCTTTTGCCGTCAGCTGCTGTCTCTGATCCATTCTCATGTCTAGCGGTGCATCCACTTTATAAGTAAATCCTCTCTCCGCTGCATCTAACTGATACGATGACACTCCGATATCTAAAAGAATCCCATCAACCTTCTCTATCTGCAGCTCCTTTAATACCTGTTCAAAATTACTATAATTATTCCGTACTATTGTCACCCTGTCCTGAAATGGTTCCAGACGCTTAGTCGCTGCTGCAATCGCATCTGCATCCTGATCTATTCCAATAAGTCTGCCCTTCTCTGACAATCGGCTTGCTATCTGGTAAGAATGTCCTGCGCCTCCTAATGTTCCATCGACATAGATTCCATCCGGTTTAATATTCAGATTTTCAATTGTTTCTTCTAATAATACTGACTTGTGTTGAAATTCCATAATTCTTTCCTTATCTGATTCTTATTTCCAATCTGGTTCTATATCTATATTGAAAAACCGAGGTTTTCCATATTTTCAGCCACTTCATCCATATCTTCATCATAGCTGTTCATACTTTCTTCCCACTTTGCCTTACTCCAGATTTCTACTCTGTTTGCAACACCTACAAGTACCACTTCTTTTTCTAACTGTGCAAACTCCCGCAATACAGCCGGCAACAGAATACGTCCCTGCTTGTCTACTTCACATGTTGCTGCGCCTGCTAAGAAAAATCTGGCAAATTGTCTGGCATTCTTATTGGTTAATGGCAATGTCTTAAGTTTTTCTTCAAATCGTAACCACTCTTCATTTGGATATACAAAGAGACAACCATCAAGTCCCTTTGTTACGACGAATTCATCACCTAAACTATCCCGGAACTTTGCTGGAACAATACATCTTCCCTTTGCATCCATTGTATGGTTGTATTCACCCATAAACATGATCAAAGTTCCTCCATCTACCACTTTTTACCATTTCGTTCCACTTTTCACCACTTTATTGTCAATTTTATACTGTTTTGTGTGTAATTTCAAGTGTTTTTTACTACTTTGTAAAAGATTCTTAAAATTCTATAAATTCCGATTTAACGAGCAGTGCCAAAAAAAATAACAAATACTCGATGGGAGCTTGCTCACAAGAGAGGATTTGTTATTTCTTTTTGATAGTGCGAC
>AUXO012979275.1_pt1 | contig 28871 bp, 13 predicted proteins | sample 768731 | NCBI WGS metagenome assembly AUXO01 (sample SAMN02715735, study PRJNA202380) | gut metagenome | biome: sheep rumen | host: Ovis aries | place: New Zealand: Palmerston North
CCAAGACTATCTTCTGCTGAATTTCCTGAGTGTATTCTTATTCCAGAAAATCCTTTTACATTGTCAACAAGAGGCATTAATCTCTTGTATTTGGGACTATATGTGTAAAGTATTGTGTATAATCCACTAGGAATGGCTGTTTTGCCATACACCTTCTTATTCTTAATTTCTTCCAATGGCATGGTTGATGTTAATCCTCTGTCTTTGTCCTCTAGCGATTCGCTAAAATATTTTCCATCAATATAAACCTTACCTATTGTGTATGTGTCTTTTTTCCATAGTCTTTCAACTAAAATATCCATAACTATTATATTATTTTTTTAATTATTTTAATAATAAATATGGATATTAATAAAAAAAAAGAGACTTCATTTAAGAAATCTCTTTTTTATTTAGAAACTAATAAAATTATAAGTTCCACCAATACCTACATAAGGAGAAAGACCGTCTTTAGACATTCCATAACCAACTTGGAGACCGATACCCCATTTCTTTGGTTTTGCTCGATAGATATACGTTTTTTCAACAGTCTTAGGGAAAACCTTCATGTATTCCATTGATACCTTATAACCATTAATTCGGCATCTATACGTTGAATCAGCATAAACATAAGCAGATATTGGTACATCTACAATAACTTGTTGAATTGTTGTATCTGTAAAAATGAAAAAGGTATCTACCTCTGTTTTATAGACTGTTTTGGTTAAATACTTAGGTTTTTCAACTACGACTGTATCATAATGCTCGACAATAATTGAATCACCCTTTACATACTCAGTCACTACTTGTTGGTCTTTATTATTGCTAAAATAGCCAACACCAGCCCCAACTACCAATGCAATTAGAACTGCAATAATCGTTTTTGTTTTCATAAATTCACCTTTCGTTATTTAAATTACCTCCAAAATAATGCATAAAAAAATTTAAAAAACCAAATTTTTTATAAAATTTTAACTTATTTTAACACTTTATCAGTTAAATCCTTTATCATTTCCTCTTTATTATCTAAATGAGATATGACATCTTTAACATCTTTTACTATTTCATTTTTTTCTTCTTCCGTATGGGTGTTAATGAAAATGGATTTAGCCTCTTTAAGCGTACAAAATATTCCATACGCAAAGGTAATATAAGGTAAATCATAGATAGACATTGCTGCCATCATGCAATCAAGCAATGTAAAACCTACTAAAGGTAACACATCTTGTTTAACATTTAAAAAAGCATCAATAAAGCAATCATAGAATGATATTGTTTTATCATCTTTCGCTTTAATTAAACGAACAAATAAATCTATGACTATTGATAGCAACATTGCCATATATATGATAGCAATGTAAGGTGTTAAGCCTTCAATAATTCCAAAAATTTTTTCCATATAATATATTATTAATTAAAATAACTCAAAGTAATATAATGGTCATTATTTGACTGTAATACTATTTGAGTTGGTTTATTAGGTGATACACTAATTCTATCAACAGTATTTAATGCTTCCGCAATCTTTTTATCATATTCAGATAATGTAGGATAAATCGTGCTGTAATTCGTCAAAGTAATTGTTTCATTACCTGAATTATAATCACCAACTAAAGTTTTATTTTTAGGTAATGTAATTGTCACTTCATTTCCATTTGTAATTGTTAATGTATATGCATTATGTATATATAATGGTGTATTATCTAATTCTTCTTGATTATAAGAAACAGAATGTATATAATATGTGCCATCTAATAATGGGTCTTGTGCTCGTCTAGCAATCGTAGGTGTTGTTGAAATCCAATCTGAAAAATCTAAATTGTCTGCGGTTGAATCTAAATACACACTATTTGATGTGGAATATGCATATACTTGTCGTTTATTATTTATCGTATCATAACTTTTAACAAATGTAATTGTTTGTAATGAATTTGCTCCAATTTTAAACATATGTGAAGTTGATGGAGTTGTGCCTAACAACTTAACTTCATTATTTTGCCATACATATCCTCTCCAATCTACGCTTTCACCACAATAATCAATGTATAAATAAGCACTAGTTGAATAATGATTTGCAATTACAAATGTTATTGTATCATTTAATAATGGATGTGATAATTCTATAAAACAAGGTACTACATCATTTTGATTTTCTGTTACGCTTGGGTGCATTCCAACATAAAAATGACTGTTAACTGGGTTAACATATTGCATAACAGCACTATATTCCGTATTATTATATAATAAACTCGTATAAAGATACATATCTTGATAAGAAAGACCTATATTAGATTTATCACCTGCTGTCGCTAAGTTACCTTGATAATCCCAAATAATACTTCCATTACCTAATATACCGCTACCATCTTCATTAAATACGCAACTTCCACTTCCGACAGTTACTGTTGTTGATGATAATGTTCTAACGATTGTATCACCATTAATTGTAATTTTATCAGCATCCAATCTAATTTCTGAATTATCTTCATTAATCAATGATACAATTGAAGCAGCAATTGTTTTTCCGTCTGCTGTTGATTTTGTAACCAATGAAGACAAACTATCTGTTGTTTGACTAATCTGGGATAATGAAAGTGTATTATCATTTGTTAATTCAGAAACTGTTTGCTCTAGACGAGGTTGCCCATTAACGCATAAACTTTTAATATCCTCAATTGATGTTAAACTACCACCAGTATTACCTGCATATATTGTATCAGCCATATACCCTAATGCCACGTTAATATCACGTGTTGCTGCTGTTACGGCATTATTTGCTGCATCAGTAATTGAGGCATCAATCAAATGTCTTCCCTCACCGCTTAAATACTCTCTAACTGCTGTTACTGTTTCACCAGTGACATCAATTTTTTTGACTTCATCAAGAATTTCAGCCTTTTGAGCATCCATTTCACGTAAACAAGTTGCTAATGTCTGGGCTTCAACATCGGCATACCATGAAGATGCGGATATTCTACCTATAACTTCATCAATATCTATTTGCGCATTACCTGTACTATCGGTTAAAGATTCAAGTAAGGCTTGTGCATTTGCTATATCTTCCCTTGCTGATGTTAATCGGTTTTCAATTTCATGTAATCTATCTTGTAATGTTACTAATTCAGAATCAATTGTATTCTGAATAATTGTATTTACTTCATCCTTAACATCATCAAGTTGCTCTTGAATAACACCGTTCTGGCTAGTTGCATCATTAAATGCTTGTGTGATTTGATTTGTTGATATGGAACTAGCAATTCTAGCGACATCTTCTTCGTTGATACCATTTTTTACCCATCTTACTGGTTTACTATCTTTATCAATTTTAGTAACCTTATAAATGTAGTTGTCAAGTGTTGGTGAAACTATCATACCTGGATAAGCGTGTTCTATATCAATTATATCACTTTCTCTTTCTACTACACTACGTTCATCAATAGGTAAACCTATTTCCATTTCAACACTTTCTTCATCATCAAGGATAACACAAGAATTAATATCATTCTTATTTACAGTTTTATTGGTATAGGCTACTAATTGATTTACTAACTTATTATTTGCCATGTTTTAAATTTGTTTAATATTTAATTTTCCTATTTCATTGGCATATTTAACCAATTTACCATACATTTTATATTCCTCACCATCAATAGTGATTGTGTCAGAACCTGTAAATGGTAATTCTTCTTCTTCACCAAAATCATCCATATATGTAACATTATAATTGTAACTTTGCTTAATTAAAGCGATTACCCAAGAATAATCTTCTAGTGTTAAATATGTACTAACAATATCAATAGGAGATATTGCTTCAAGTGAAGAAATATAATTTATTTTCATTGCATCTTTAATCATGCTGTTAGTAATGCTAGTAATAGCACTACCTTCCCCAAGATGGGAAATACTATATGGTATTACACCATAAAGAGCAGTTCGGATGGTTGGTGTCGGCATTGCTTCTTGGTCGTATGACCAATTAAATTCCACTTGATTATTATCATCAATCACCCAAAAAGATGTCATTGGAATTGTACGTTGAGAAGTCGTAGTATTAGGAGATACTGTATATTCTTCATAAAACTCTTCTTTATAATCTACACTCTCACCATTATTATAATGATAAGTCGTTACACCCATAAAAGATACTCCAATAGTATCATCATTATATCCAACCAATTCTTTAGATGGACGAATATTTTCGACACTATATGTTGTTGTAACTACTTCGTTCTTATAACGTTTTAATTTAAATTGACAACTTTTATCAATTAACTGCCATTGAATTGATGCTTTACGATGGAATTTAAATTGTTTCATTATGTAATATTTTTTTAATAAATATTTGTTTTTTCCCATTTTTATACGTATATTTGCTTTATCTAAATAAAGAATTTAATTTATAAAATAAATGGTAAGAAAAATTATACAAGTTTCCGACCTTCATATTCATAAAACTATGGATAATTGGGAAAATGAAATGTATGCAACACAATTAGGTATATTTTTAGATAAGTGCCAAGAAATCGCCAAAAATTATGAGTATGATGAAGTGCGTATTGTTATTTGTGGAGATTTATTCCATAATAAAAACAACATATCTAATGATATGGATATTATGGCATCTAATTTTATTCGTAACCTTGAAACTATTGCTCCAATTAGAATAATTGCTGGAAATCATGACTTTAATAAAAATAACATTAATCAAACACATACAATTTCCACATTTATAGAAACGCATAATTTTAGTAATACACTATTCTTGGATGAAATAACTAATTATCATAGTGGATTCATTGAAGACGATAATATTACATGGGTATTATATTCAGCATTTGATAATTTTATTAAACCTGATTTAACTAAATATAAAATTGAGCATAAAGATAAGTTTTACGTTGGGCTTTATCATGATGATATTGTTGGCGCAAAATATAATAATGGGTTGGAAGTTGATTGTGGTTTAGATGGAAGTGCTTTTGAAGAATGTGATTGCGTTATGGCAGGACATATACATAAACGTCAAGCATTAAGAATTAAAGGTGTTGATATTGTATATAGTGGGTCTTTAATTCAACAAGATTTTGGGGAAACGACAACTCAGCATGGTTTCTGCTTATGGGATGTTGAAACCCAGTCACATGAGTTTATTGATATTCCATCTGATTATGGTTTTTATGAAATAGAAGTTGATTGCCTAGAGGATATTGATAATAATAAAATACAAATTACTAATCTATAATTTTCTAATATCAATAAAAAAAGAGTAAGTTTTTCGCTTACTCTTTTTTTATTATAAATCTATAATTTCTAAATTGTTATTTCTAACGCTTTCTAATTTATCGTGGTCATAAGAAGCACCATTTAATGCAAAAACTAAATGGGATTGAGGAAAATCCATATGCAAATATAATGGTGTATTTGGAATGTTTTCAGAGAACTGTAATTCTATTAAAGATAAGTTATTATCAACAACATTAATTTCTTCATCACCAACCCTAATAACACCGCTAGGATTATGTTTTAATGATGTTTCTCCGTTAATTGTTGCCACATCATTAATATTTGACCCACTTGATAAATAGAAACTATTATAAACTATTGTTTCATCATTTGTACCGCATAATGGGATATTAGTATATACATATATTGAGTTATTTGTAATGCCACTTACATACGCCCAATCATTTACTATACCAATATCTTGGAAATATATGGAACTATATAAAGCATTAGGGTGTTGCGTATGAAATTCACCTGTTGTTGCAAATCCAATTGAATAACGATACATACTTGAATTAGTTTTATAATTAAACACTTGTTCATTATTATTCATTTTTGCATCGTTTAATTGGATGATTATTTTTTTATGGGCAGATGAATCATCATATATCACATCTAAATCTGTTGTTTGTGTATTTGTCCATAAATTACCACTATTATAAACTAAACTTAGATTAGTAAATTCCTCATGATTTAACTCCATTTCTTCCAAATTATTATTATAGTAACCACGTGATAATGAATAAATAACTTCATTATCTTCATCGTCTTCATTTATTTCCACATCCACATTTTCATAGAAAATCAAATATTGTTTACTTGAACTAGGTATAATACCCTTCACATCATATTCAATTTCTATACGTTTATCCGTTGGTGTAAATGTGTTACCATAAAAATATTTATAGCAATTAGACATGAAATAAATTGGTTTTATTGTTGATGAATTACTATACGATGTTAAAACATCACCGACATTACCTTCATTATCAATACACATTGTTGTAATACCTGAGATACCATATATGTCAATATAAGCACTTTCTCTAGGTAATGATGCATTATTTACTGTTATAGCATAATAGTAATAACGACTATATATACCATCTTCCAAATTACCAGTATCTAAGTCTCTTCCCCATACATCACCATCAACTTCATCAACAAGTGATGCTGTGTCAAACGTATTATTTATAGTCATACTGTTTAGTACATTAGTTAATTCACCATTGATAATCCTATAAAAATTTGTCACCATACATTGTGTATAAGAAAAGACATCAGATTCTGCATATTTGTAATTAATATTTATATTGCCATAATCTTCTAAAGGTAATCCTTCTTGTTTAATTCGGAGTTTTTTATTAAGAGGATGTTCTTCTCCATCCACACCAATATAATAAAGATTTACAATATCTTCTTTTTCCCTGTTACTATAACTATGGTCAAATTCAAGTATAAGTGTAGGTGTTGAATATATTTCATCAATTACATTTTTTTCCTCTCCATTAAAACCATATTCAACTAATAATGTTTCTTTATTCTTTGTTGCTGTACAATAGAGTTTTAATAAACTAGTATTATAATTTAAAGTAATTGAAGACATTGTTTCGTCACCTTCATACATCCATTTTCCATATTTAGGATTGAAATATTTTTTATGCTCCAAACCATTTATTTTAGGAATAATATCAATATTCTTTTCCTCAATAATTGAATATTCTTGAGTTGTATCTTCACTTAAATCTAAATCAAATCTATGAACAGTAGTGAATTTACCATTAGCAACAAATCCATATGTATGGGTCGTTTCATCTTCATTATCTTCATTTGCACCATTGGTAGGAATAGTAATAACAAATTCTTCTCCATCATCCGTTATTACTGAATTAAATTTATCGAATTTAACATTAGCATCTTCTACTAATTCATTAAAATTAGGTGTTAATACTATAACATATTCACCATCTTGTGCGGTTAATTCAAAATTACCATTTTCATCATAAGTTGTTTCAACGAATTGGTATTTATTTGGTGTTGTAATACTAACTGGTGCAATTTGAACCTTACCATCATGACCCATATTATCAGTAATATGACCACGAAGTGTATGACGTATTAAATGAAGTACATTTATATTCTTAATTATATGCGTGTTAGTTTGTAAAATTACTAAAGTACCATAAGCCGAAGCATCTACATTTTCATCATACGCCAAACGAAATAAACCATCACTACCTTCCCATGTATTTATGTTAATTGTTTGCCAAATACCATTATTTGCTTGTTTTTGAACAACATAATTAGTATCACCTAATGTCGCACTAATGAAAATAAATGGAGAATTTTCTCCTTTACTTTGAGAAAGAATCTGGAATGGCTGTGAAAATCTAACATTTCCATCAAAAAGAATATAATTTTCATCATCCTCATAAACAACATCTAATATATTATTACTTTCAGCAACTGCTGCATCAAATTTATAATTTATCTTAATTAAATGTTGTTCTGTTTTATCTTGTATTATAATTTCACCATTTAATGTGTTATATTTTTTAAATGATAAAGTTAAATAATTATCTGTCTTAGATGTTATGACGTATATACTTGATGTACTAACCACCTCAAAATCATCAGAAAAACCAATACGTATTGCTGAATCATAGTCTAATGTGTACTTATAATGTAAATAAGTTACATCATTTTCAGTCTTTGTCGTAATTTCAGTCAAGCCACTAACATTATCTGTTAAACTTGAATTTTCGGTAAAGTAAAATTCAACACTTGTAACGTATTCGTTATCTCTTTCCCATAAAATATTTTCAGTACCATATTCTCTATTACCATTATAATATATAGAGGATTGTGAAACTTCGGTAATATAAAATTGTGAAGCCTCATATTTGGTAGCCATATTTATGGTTTTTACTTGGTATTCTTTTGTTATGTCAGAGCAAGTGTTATTTGTAACCTTAATTAACATCCCATCTACAATATCACTAGAAAACGTTGTCTTAGGGTATAGTGCGATGATTTTTACATTATCAGTAAATACATTAAAATATGAATTTAACTTATCGTTCGCTGTTAATGTAAATGTGGTGTTATTACCTTTTAAATCAGTTGCATTAATGTAAAAAAATTTATTTTCACTATAACCATCTATTATGATTTCATCAATGACTTCTTTATCCTCATTAAGTAAATCAAGAGAACAAGCAGACCATAAATCACTTTCTTGATATGATGGTGTGGTTTCAATTTCCCCACAATACCAGTCGATAGGTATTACGGTAATATAATTACCGCAAAAACGATGTTTGTAGTCAGTTATAATAATACTTCCTGCTATATTAGATGCTAATGATGTATTATCTACAATTATGTTGCCATCTTCGGTTAAATGACATGAAAAATTTCCGTTTGCTTTAATTTTACATTCGCTTAATTCTTCATATACGCCATCCATTTCAATAAAGATTGAGGAAACTATTCCAGTTTCCTCATTCCTAATTGCTTCTTCATAATTAATATTATAATCAAAAACCATTTAATTACCTTTCTTTAAAGTTTATTGTGCAAATTACATCACTAGGTATCATTTGCTCTAAATATGGGAGAATTACATCACTTATGTATTTTACCTCTTCTTGGCTGTATTTTGAATACAAGTTATTTTCTTCATCATGGATATAGAATGTTATTTCCATAAGTTTAGTATTGATAATTTGTGAAGTTTCATCATCAATTTCATTACCTTGTACTGTATCTATTACATCATTAAGAGTTACATCAATATCCGCACCATATTTTTCATTTTCATAACGATTTATATCTGTTAAATGATAATCTTGTCCATATTTTTTGTATATTAGGTCTTGTGAAGATGATAAATTACCAATTATATCATTTTCATCCCTTAAAAATTCACTTGTGAGTGAAATATCATTACTAATAGTTACGTTAATATTTTCATTAACCTCAGTACCATTATCAATGATATTGCAAAATGCATGGACTTTCTTATCAGGATATGACTTATATTTTGGTTTGCAGCCATTATTGTCTAAAAGGGCTTTAAAACCGATTTCACCAATAATTCCTATGCTTGAATCATAATCATCATAATAACTTTCATCAAAATAATCATTATTGAAAGCATTTTTAAATAATTGAGAGAAATATGAAATATATTCAAATCCACCATCATAAACATTATTACCTACGTGAGGATTGTTTCCTTTTACTTTATTCTTAATGCGGTTAATTCTAGCAAAATATGGGTCTTCACGTTCTGTTGTTACTTGCGTCCAACCAAATTCATTGATATACTCACTAGAATCCTTATTAACAATAACAAAATATGGTGTACCCTTTCCTTCCTCTACATAATCTAATTGTCCGTTACGTAAATAAAGTACATCACTATCATTATCTATCACTTCATTTGATAAAGTAATATTGAAATCTCCATCAATAAAATAAACTTTGATTTCTTGCTCTGCAATTGCCTCGTCTAACACGTTAATTTCGCCACTTTCGTAAAGTGGGTTAGAAACTACCACCTTGCCATTAAACTCTTCTCCTAGAAGGCTTAAATAGCCATATTCGGCAACTATTGAGAAATATTCATATTCCTTATATTCTCCATCTATGTAAAGTGTATCTTTCCGAATTGGATAAATTGCATTACCGCCTATAATGATATAATCATCAGATAAATCATTAACATGAACTATTGAATAATCTGACAGTTTTGAAGTTGGAATTGAAAATAAATCAACAAATCTATCAACTGTAATGATATTACTTTGCGTCTCGTTATATAATTCACCATTAATTGCATCTTCATTATCATAAATGATATTATTGTCATTATCAAACTGGTATGGTGTCATACGCATCCATCCACCTTTCATTTGGTAATATGGTGAACCATCAATAGGTTTTGTTTTATCAAAATATGGGTAAATAATATTACCACCTTCAACTGTTTTACTTTTAACAGGTAAACCTTGGTAATCTTCATATTCACCTATTGCGTAAGCATCAGTATTATATGGTATTGTTTTAGTTGAATTATACCAATTTATAATTGTTTTACCATATTTTTGATTATATGGGTCAAAAATACCATTGGTAAATGCAGTTTTCTCAACAATATCAAAATCATAAGTAATACCACTTAATATTTCTTTTTGATTTGGTGTCAAGTTATCAACCCATTTACGGCTACGCATACCAAATAAGCCTAAAAGGTTTTCAATACCATCAATAGTACCTTTATGACGTATAATTTCTTTTGAATTAAGTACAAGTTCCTTAAAAAAGAGATTATTGATTTGTGAATATGTATATTTTCCTTCGTTGGTGTATGTTTTAATTTTACTCAATACATCATCACCATCATCATAATAGTTTCCTGTATTTGCTGATGCCTCAATTATCTTACTTTTATGTCCTTTAAGACCATAAGACTTATAAACTTTTACAAAATCACCATTATTATCCCTAACCCATTCGGCTACTGTTATGTGTTCATTATCAATAGGTACTTCTTCATCCATGCAACATATAAAATATCCATAAGGATTTTTCTTGGCTTTATTGATAGAATAAGGCTGTACGTAGTCACTAGGATTATAACTAAATACACGTTCAATACGACTGCCTTTTATCACATTAATACGTTGTCCTGGGCGATGATAATATCCAGTTACTTTTTTTCTTCTTTTTTCTTCTTTATCGTAATAATATTCATCAAGAGTAAATGGATAAATATTGTTACAATCCCATCCTTTTATTTCAGCATTATCAGTTAAGAAATAATCAGGCAAATTATTAACCTCATTATAAGATATTGTATTTGTGTTATTTAAGTTATCAATATAACTTTTAATGTTGTCAAATTCATATCCAAATAACCTTAATACCTTTGCAAATTTATTACCACCTTCAATTTTATCTTCATCATCAATAGACCAATCTAAATTTTTTATGGATTCATGGGTCATTGAACGATAAATATTGTCGGTAAAATGTTCATCATAAAAATCAGCAATATTCAATAATGATTGATAATAATCTTCAAATGCTGCCCCCTCAAAACTTAAATTATAATCTCCGTCACTAGTTGGGAAAATAAAGTCCTCTAAAGTCTGTATGAACTCATTTCCGTCATAAGTAGTGACTTCAAAAGTTGTTTTATATTTAGGTGTTGTATTATCATTAATTAAACATTGTTCAAACAAAGAAAGACTATTTTTATATTTGTTAAAGTATTCTTTCTTTGGTCGTATATGATAACCTTGAAAACCTTGTGTCATATAATATATAGTCTGGTTATCCCCAACATATCCTGATATTGACATTGTTGCATAAGGACACGTAATAGTAGTCACACCGACACATTCCCCAATAGCAGCATCTTGATTTTCATCAGTATATGATATTGATAATATATCAAATTCGACACCGTTATTATCAATAACTTGATATTTTTTATATGTATCATTTACCAATAAAAATTTCATTTTATCTTCTTTCTCTTGAATTGCTGCTGTATGAAGATTTATATCATATGGATTTTCAAGAATTGAAGTAATATTGGTATTGTCTTTACCAAGTATTTTATCATTACCGCTATTACATTCATTATAATATATAACCACACCGTCCTTGCTTTCACCTTGTATTGAATATGGTTTAATATATATTTCTCCTAAAAATGTAGTTAAAATATTGTCAATACTATTTTTAACAAGTTCGCTACATGAACCAAAATATGCGAAATCATTGATTTTATAGAAATCCTTTTTCAAAACTATGGATGATGCAGAATCAGTATTAGCGGTAGTTGATAAACCACCGCTAACATTCTTCTTAGTCCAGATTTCACTATCATTGTTGGTTGCCCATTGTTCAACGGCAACCTTATTTTGAACTTTACCCCCATTACCGACAGTAATAATAAAATTACTATCACTATATATCGGTGTCTGTGTGTTAGGTAAATGATTCAAACCGCCAATAGTGGTTATATCTCTTTCATATATTGTTCCATTCTTTATATCTTGGCTTTTCTTCTTCAAGACATAATTACTGTGTGATTTAATATATGCCATTTTTTACTTTTATTTATCATCAATTGATTGTGTAAAATCAATATTATCTTGTTTATTTTTCTTAACCTCATAAACAGGCTCACCAGTATATTCACTCTTTAATGAATAATGTTCATGCTGTGCATAGATTTCATTATCCTCATTAAATGTTGTGATTAAACCTCTATCTAAATCTCTTACTTGGTTTCCTTCAAGCATTGTGCTAATTGTATCAGCATCATGGTCAACCATTTCAATTTCAATCATAATAGGCTCAAACTTAGTATTAACTAACGCAATATGCTGTGCAGTTGTACCAATAAACGGTGCTGCATTAGCCTTAAATGTAGGTGAATTTGAAGGTGTTAAAGTTAAGAAAACCAAACTAGAATTTTCATTATAACGATAACGTGTAAGTTTTTGATTTTCACCACTTACAGTTTGAATTACTGGTTCACACTTATTACTTGAAGTAATTAAACGATAATAGTTTTGTCTTTCTTTGCCTTGATAGTATATTACACGATAACCAACCAATGCATTATTTACCTTGAATGTTTCTTTAATGTCATTTGATAACTGATTAGTATCAATAACAATACCCTTAACATCTGGATAAGCCGATAATGCGCTTACATCCAAAATGTCAAGTTCAATTTCCCTTGGTTTGATATAAACAGTATAAAATCCCTTTTTATTGAAATATTCTACTGGTAACTTTAAATTATACAAACCTTCTAGTATGTTATCTGTTTTATTGTCTTCACTATCAATACGAGATTGTGATAAAATGCTTGCACTAAGTTTATGAAACTTCAAAGATTCCTCACTATCATCATTTCTAGTCTTACGATAAGAATAGTAAATTTCAACATCACCTTCGCTTACTGAAACTGGTATTCTCGTACCGTATGTACCATTACTTGCCATATTTAATTTTCATTTATATTAAAATACCCATTATTGTATTGTTCCAAGGCTTCAAAACTCTTTATTTCAAGAAGTTTTAAATGCTTATCAAAAGCAGAACTTCTACCTCTGTCTATATAAATATTTTCTTTTACTTTTTGTAACGATGTTGTTCCGATTTTATATTCTTCCATTACTAACGGAGTTGCCATAAAACCATTATAAGGTGTTAAATCACGTGCATCTGTTTGTTTAACACTTGTATTTCGCTCCATTCTAAAGGTAGAAGTAACAGAACTATATTGACTTTCACTATTATCAGTAATTGAATAGATATTATATTTTGTACTTACCAATTCATAATAATTTACATTATAATGTATCATATCATTAATAAAATATGGCATATACTTTTCATTTAAAATATATTCGTCTGTATATTCAATACCATTATGATAATCGGACGATAAAGTATATTGGTCGTTAGAATATTCAATGACAGCATTGATATTATATATTATTTTCGCATAAACTTGTGCATTAATAGTATTCCTATTTCTAATTAAATTCAATGCTTCATTATTAGTGCCATATTCACCTTTAATGGAAACTTTTTCACCGTTTTCATCATAAAAGAAAAATTCTATATCAGATATTATATTACCTTGATAATAAATTATATCATTTTCAGAAAGGAGATATGAAAGATTACTAACATTGCCTATCTGGTACATAATATCTAAATACTCATTTTCTTCTGGTCTTTGTGTCGTTACTACATTAGGATTGAAATAACCACCAAGTAAATTACCTAAATCATCATATGATTTGTGTAACTGGTCTAAGACATCTAGTTTTGATGAAGTTTCACCACTAATATATCTTAAATCACCTATACTATATGGGTCTATAATGTATAAAAAACCATCACTAATGAAATAGTGACGTTTTTCGGAATCATTTATTTTACGTTCACCATATAAATTACTCTTTATTGGGGTAAAAATAACTTTTTCCAACATTTTATCACGTCCATAAGATTGTGTTATTTCATATTCACCAATATAATACCCATCATTATCATCATTAATTAAGAGAATATTATCAGCAAGACTTGTAAATGGCTTATAAACCATGTTAATTAAACCATCATTAAGAATTAATTCATTATTTTCATTAATTACATAAGTTCTATTATCAATAGTAATGGTAAATACATCATGTGTAATTGATATACTCTCGCTGTATTGTTCACAATTCTTACCTTTATGTGGTAACGGAATATGGAATACATAATCACCATTTGAATATTCTCCCATAATTTTTTGTCCTTTATAATCAATATATGGTATTTTACCACCAACATATTTTATAAAATAGACTTTACCCTTATATTCAATAATATCTTGCTTTTCAGCATTGAAAATTTCATCATTTACCAAATAATACAAACCATCTGTCAATTGATGTTTATCACCGATTAATTTTTCATCAAAATGAGTTTCCCATGTATATTTAACACCATTTTTATTTGTGAAATAACGATTAGTTTCGTTATATAAATCGTTTGAATATTGTTTAATATAAGGTTTTAATGAAGTGTCGAACTCATATTCTTTATACTTATTATTAATTTTATAACTTGTTTGCTTTGGTTTATCAAGGTAATAAGTTTCATTATCATAAGTAATTACAGTTCCTGCTTTTCTTCCATTTTCCCCATAATCACCATAATCCACATCCCCATACCATTCATTAGAAAGTATAGAATATTCACCTAATTCGTCAATAGAATTTAATAAAATAATAGGTATATTCATTACACTACTATTTATTGACAACGATTTAATGGTATTACAAGAATTTTCTATCTTTTTGAAAAAATTACGTAATTCTTTAGACATTTCCCATCCACCTCTTGCAATATATTCTTTATAATCACAACAATCCTCTGTATTGACGAAATCTTCCATATTTTTATAACGATATTTTCCGTCTCTCTGAATAAACCATGTCAACCATTCACAGATACTAGGCAATGGTAATGAAACACATTTCCAAGCATCTTGATACTCTTCAGGAATGTTAAAACTGATGAAAACAGTCTCATTTAACCATTTATACATAGCATCACCACCCCTTGCATTATATAAATCAATATATTCATCATCATTTGCATGGAGTTTGAAAAATCTATACCATTCCACTAATTTATGGTAACTTAAATACTTATGTTTTTCATTAGTGGATTTGATTGTTACATAACAAGTGTCATAATCTACTTCAATAGGCTGATAATCAAATTCATTATTATCCCATGATGGTATATTAACATTTACTGTTGTTACATCTGATATTTTTCTTGCTATATTATCTGGAATTTGTATATCACTAGGCAACATACCATAGTTAGCCTTTGATTTAAATGGGTTAGTACATAATTCATTTAAATCAAAGGTAATAACATGGTTTGGTTTAGAAGCATCGAGTGCTGGTATAACATTCGGAGTCCTAGACTTGAATTGTTCTAATGAAATTTTTTTATATATATGTCTCATAGAGATTCATCTTTAATTTTTAGTTCCCAAAGATTAAAATCCATTGTTGTTCCATTGTTAAGGAACGATTGTGGAAAATAATAAACATATTTATTTAATTTTTCAGAAAATACAACTTTTAATGGTATGTACCTCATTTCAAACAAATCACTTAAAGGAATACCTTCCTTAAATGTTTCAAAATCAGTAAAATCATATTGTGCATAATCAGCAACATCCCCACCTTCTGTACGTTGGCGATACATCATCAATGGAATAGTTTTTCCTTCACCAGCATGACAAAAATCAAGTTTCATATAAACATAATCTTCATGAAGATTATTTGCATATTCTTTAAACATATAAAAATAAAATCCTTCTGATGAAGTTGTTGTCTTATTCATATTTTCAACGTGTAACTGGCAACAAAGACGTTTATCATTGTCATATGTTCTTATGCCATTTTTTAATGGTTCGGTTTCAACATTGCAATAACTTCTAACCGTACTATCATATTTTTCATACTGATTATCATCAATATATTTTATATATTTTCCATATAATTTTCCTTCATCAAGGAATACGGTAGCACTATGTAATAACACTTGATTATTAATGTCCATACTATTAAAAATAGAAATTCTCAAAAATGATTTGCTCAATTTTGATTTTTGATAAAAGACATCATCTTCTGTGAAATTCAAGAAATAAAGTAAATCACTTGCTTGTAATGTCTTATCTGTGATACTTGTATGGCCATATTTATCAATAATGTTCCAAGTTCCACTAGGAATTATATTTCTATTTGCGTCTCTTGTTCTGAAATGAATATTAAAGTTAATATCAGTAACCTCAGTAAAACTCGTATTACTATTTTTAACAACTGGATAATAAACTTCCCTTTCCATATCAATAATTGGATTTATTGCCTTAGTTGCCTCTACTTCGCTGAACTTTTCTTGAACAATATTCTCTTGATTAAGATTTACGCCTACTTCACATTCCATAAACATAGGTAAAGAAATATAATTAACTCTTTTACCAAACTTAATTTCATCTGTGTTTACGAACATTTCATTTTTAACTGAAAATGATAGGTATTGAAAATTGTTTTTTATTTCTTGAACAATACTTTGTTTCATTAATTCAACACCGTCAATCATTGATGTTACTAAAATGGTAGGCTCATAATCATACATTACATCAGCCATATCTATTTCATCAATATATGGTGTACAAATAAGCCAGTTATTTTCAACGACATCAATTACATCCAATTCATATTCTACATAATCATTAATTGTAACATAATATCCTAATCCACCGCCATTTTCTTCACTTATATTAGATGGATATGCAGTATTACCGATTGTAACGCTTTTATATTTAGTTACAGCATATTCATTTTGTGTTATTTCATTTTTGTAATTCTCATTACGAGTAACTGTTGATAAGTTCATAAGATTACTAATCAAATTAAACTTAACAATAGTACCATTATTTACTTGAATGTATGGTAAATATTTTTCACCAACTTTATTCAAGAATAATCTCGTAACTTCATTACCATATTTTATCTTATAATAAGGTAAATTATCTTCGTATAATCTCTGACCATTATAAATGATATAATATTTGCCGTCTCTATTCGTTTGTAATGGATAATTATCACTTATTGGTACATTTGACCGTACTATGATTTTTTGCCCCTTAGAAAGCAAATATTGGTCATTTTTATAAAGGTATATAAAACTTCCTTCTCCTTTAGGTTCATAAGAAGTCTCAATATTATATGAATTACCCCCAATAGTAACTGTTAGGTTAGATAAATATTCATTGACAGTTGTCTTATTAATACCATTAAAATCATACAGACCATCACCAATTTCATAATTTATGGTTTCCCCATTTTCTTCAATAGGAACTATATATTTATTCCCATCAGATATTATATCGTATTTATTGTTCTTATAGACAACAGAAATAACTCTTTCAGCACTATTAATTGATGTAACATCCAAAGATATATTTTGAATTGGGATTGTTATCTTCTGGAGTTCACGATATTCCTTAACAAAATTAGTAAGAAACACCCTTCCATCATCAACCACCAATAAATCATTCGCTTCGTCATACTCTTTAAAAGAAAAATCCTCGTTTTCATACTTCACAATATCATTATCAACAAAGGCTTTTTCTCTTACCAAAATGCTAGTATTACCGCTATATTTAATATTATCTATTATAATATATCCGTCCTCATTTTCCACATATTCAAGACCATCTTTATATATAATATAGCGTTCATTCTTGATTAAATAAGGCTGTTCACTATTCAATGTCCTAATTCTTATTTCACGTGTGTTTATTGGATATTCATTATTGAAAACGAAATATCCTTGACGAATAATATTTTCCACTTTAATATCAACGTCAACATATTCATCACCAAATATAGGAGTTTTAACACCTATTTTATCACCATCATGTAAATCATAAATGGCATCTATATAAAAAGATATGGACATAGTGTCTGGAGACATTTTTAAGTCTTCAAACACTATATCCTCAATCTTATTATCATTATTTAATTTAATTTTATAAGTTAAACGCTTCATATTAAATCAGATTCTTAAACATATTAGAAACAGAGCAACTCATATCACTCTCTTCATAATGATTATCAATAACTTCTTCTTTCATTACTTTACTTTCTGGGTCATACGGATATGTAGGAGATTTTAATGTAGAAGTAGTGTACTTACTTACATAATTATTTGGGTCTTGTCTTTTTACATATAAATTAATTGATTTATTTATATAAAATGCCCCATTAGTAAATGGATAAACTTCTTCATCATTTTCCCCAAAACCATTTTTAACCATTTCTCGCCATACAAAACGATATGTTCCATCAGTTAAAAATGTTGCTGTAGAAGGAATTGTTTCATCTGGTTTAAATACTCTGAACATAGCATATGGGTTAAATTCACCATTCTGTTTCTTCTCTTCATTCCAGTTTGAATATTCAACAGAAATAACGCAATTATGACGGTCAATAACATTTTTAACTTCACAGCGATAATAGATATTATTATCTACATCATGTAAGAAAATTATATCATTAGGTTCAAAATACGTAGTTTCCATTGTTGTTAATTTATATTCATCAGCGTTAATTTTATCTATATTTCTTTTTGTGTAAAATTTAGGTAACTGACTTAATACATCATTAGAAAAACTATGAACTTGAATTTTATGGTGAGGCTCATAATAATACCCTTCTTTATGGTTATCTGTATTAGGTATTGAATTATTTAATGTTGCCTTAAATGATTTTGTATCGTAATCGTCAAATTCAATTTCATCATATTTTATTGACGAATATACCCCATTTGTATTTAATTCTCTTTGTGCCGTATTAAAACGAAATTGCGCCATTTGCAATGTATCTTCTTTACATTCACTTGGAGAAAAACAAACTAAATCACCATAAAAATTAACATCCCCTTCATAAGTCATATTATTATACGTCAATGGACGATACTGGATTTCATCATCTTCAATATTTAACTTATTACGAAGTGTATCATTTCCTATTTTATTGAATGATAGTCCATTAAATTGTTCTACAATATCAATATTATTAATAGCCGTAACATTACTTAAAGACTTATCAACCAACGAACGTGGATTTAATTCAAAAGCACAAGTTAAACGTCCAAAAACATGGGAAAATTCAATATTCTTTGCATTAGTACGAATACTTGCGCTACCGCCATCAAAACCACCTAAACCATACCATTCTTTATAACCTTGATTACATTTGAAGAATGAGATATATATTTCAGTTAATGGTCTGCCTAGATTATCTTTTAATGAGTCAAGACGTATATCGTCAGTAAAGACAATTTCGCCAATATCATCGCCATATACATTTGATGCAAAACCTAATTTTGATACATGATTTGTAAAATCAGTATGCTGATATTTTTTAATTAAGTTACTATCTTTACGATATAAATTATATTCACTTACTTCACCGTCAATATTAAATTTCCAGTTTGGTAAACGAGAAAAAATACGTACATAATATTTACATTGATTTCCATCTATAACTTTGGCGTATGATAAGTTTTGATTGTTTTCATCCATATTAATTTTACCATTAACATAGTAAAAATACTTATCTACGGTAGATGAAATTTTTACAGTTTTATTAGACATTATGGTATAATTGGCATATGCCTCTGGCTTAATACTCATACTATCCTTCAAATCATCTAATTTCACCCAATTCTTACAAAGTTCAAGTCCATTTTTAGAAACAGAAAAATTAAATTCATTTTCAACCTCAATAACTTGGAAACTGTCACCGACTAAATCATCATTCATATAAAGATTTACCATATCACCCACATTTAAACCATGTTTAGCCATACTATATATTTTAATGACCTCATTACCATCATACATTGCTGTATCATCATAATAAATTGCCTTTAATGTGCCTATATTCTGATTGATAAATCTCACATCAGTAGTTGAAGAACTAGGATAAGTTAAGCAATAATCCCAATTCATTTCACTACGTTGCATATACTCATTATATTTAGGTGTAATATAAAATAAATCTCTTTCAGGGCACAAATCAACTTGAGAACATGGTTTTTTATTATTTATTGGACGATTTATCTGTACACACTTACCATTTTTATCATAAAGTTTAATTTTTGGTGTATTAATAAACCCATACCACCCATTTTTCTCTACAAGTTTAGTATCAACAGCATTACGGAACGTATCTATTTCATCACGTAAATATAAATGTAACATTTTTGTTGGAGATTTAGCGTTTAAACCAACATCATCATAGCCTAACACTACTTGCCCATCAACATCCCTTAACGTATCTGTAATAGTGTTGAATGTTCCTTTTGTACTGCCATTAGGTACTACACTTTTAAATGTGTTACTGCGAATAAGATGATTATTAAAAATATCTAAACCACAATGATATGTCACCGTATCACTAGAAGATGATGTAGTATCTCTAGTAACATTTTTACTTGTTGTACTTGTTTCTAATGTTGCTTTTTTGCTACCTTCATTCGTAACTACCTCAGTAACATAGTTATATAGTACGTTAGTACATACTGGATTAACAGCACAAACTAATCTAACAACATCTGAATTTTCACGTTCGACTAGATATTGTTCATTAGCATTAATTGTATGTAAAATAGATGTACTAGGTTGTAGTACATTGTTAGCCTTAAAATTGACATTCAATGTACTACTACCATTCGTACTTTTTTTGGATTTAGAATTATTTAATCTTATAATTTCCATTATTCATTAGTATTTTCTTTATAAATAACGTCATTTACAATATTTGTTATTGCAACTTTATGACCATGTAATCTTTCCGATACATCAACATTAAAAGCATCACCAATTTGGTTCGTCACAAGATAAACATCACCAGTTGATACTGTTATGAACATTTCAATTCTTGTACGTTTTACATACTTACTTGCAGCATCACGTGTTCTATGAGGATTAAATTTAAAATAGCACTTACATTTCACGCTATCAGCAGTATATTCGTAAGTAGTTGTATAACTTAAATACTTATAATTGCGGTCGCCATCCCAAAGTATCTTAGAAGAAACTTCCTTAATATAATCTCTAGGATTGCATCCATAACCAAAATGATTAGCATCACTAAATTTAATTGTGAAATACAAATAACAATCAGTAACATTTTCTTCAAGATTTTCTTTACCTTCCCAAGCACCTGTTTCTTTGTTGAATGAATTTTTAGTAGTTTCCATCACAGCAAAAATTGCAGATTGCTCAAAATAACATTCAATTGGACGTAAATCATAAATCTTATATACGTGTATTTGTTTTAACGCATTGTTTAAATTGTTATCATTATTTAAATCATAAACTTTACTTCCTTGAGCAATACAATATTTTATATTATCTCGTCCTGTTGTGCGTTCAAAGATATTAATTCCTTTACCCTTTTGGAATAATTCAAGAGTATTATTATTTGGATGCGTAAATTGATTATCATCAATACAGTCAGCACCTGAATTAAATCTTCTATTAGGGTCTCTATCTAACGTTAATGTAAAAATTGCATTACGGCTCATAACATCATCATCACTTAATAGATTTCCACTTTCATCTGCTACAAAATATGGATTGTCAAAACAATCAGTCCAATCATGCCAGTTAGTAGTATAAGCACTAAACCATACACCATTATTTGCTTGAGTATCACTAAAATCAACACAAATCATTAAATCATGTAAATCTTGAGAATAATGTCTTGCATTTTGCATTACTTGCTGATTATTAGTATAGCACGCTTCAATAACCTCTAAATCGCTACCATAATAATGGTCAATAGCAGAAGTACGAGTTGTAAGTACATTATCTGACATATTATCAACAAGACGATAACCAGAACGTAAAAATGCTGCATATGCATTATTTTTTTCCCATCGACTAAGAATAGTATAATAAGAATGTTCTTGGGCTTCTCCATTAGTGTAAGTAATAAATTCACAATTATTATTTAAACTAATATCGAAGTTAATTTCCTCACCTTTCTTATTGAACATACTTAATTCATATTGTTGAGTTGAATCTTCGTTTAATGTATTTTCCTCATTAACAATAGTGTTAATATCAATATTAGGTGTTAAACTAAAACTTGCAATATCAACTGTAAATCTATTATCTCTTGGTGCAATTGCGTGTAATGAACGTATTATAGGATAATTATCTTCATTAAACGTATCAGTAACTTCGTCTTGATTCTCAAATACTACTGGTTGAGTAATCTGTGTTGCTTTTTCGCTTAATTCACTAAAAAGCATATCATAATATTTGGTATCTTGATTACGTTTAGTCTTTAACCTATCCTTAAATTCAACGCCATTAACAGAGAATGTATAGAAACGAGTATTAGCACTAGTATTATAGTGAATGTTATTATCATTACCAATATAAAATTGGCTATTTAAGTTACTACCATCCCTATCATTAAAATCAAAAATTGAATATCCACCTTCATCATCCGTCTTAGTATCATCATGTGCCATTTCAACACCATTATATGTAGTGATTTTAAAAATATTATAGTTAGACACGAATGACGAACCACTAATATTTATTTTACCTTCATACTTAGCAGGTATATCGCACATAGTGATTATCTTAATGTCATATCCCAAACGTCTATCAATGAAAGGAACTGCCAAATATGCATTAAATTCTCCATTACCGTTAAGGTATGCTCCATATTTTTGCATATCAAAACGTGTATATGAATTTAATGGGTACTCAGGGAATGGATAAGTTTTCAATGGTTCTTTTTGAACTCCCTTAATAGAAGCATCAATAATACCATTTTTTATACCACCACCATTTGTGAATACTGCAAAATAATTTGCCATATAATTTGCATTACCATATTGATTCAATTTAATCGTATTGAATTGAGTTCCTTTACTTGAAATATAGTTGCTACCTATAATAGTAGGGGCATTAGGGTCACAAGTAACATTACCGACACTATCTATCATATAACCTCTAGCATCGCTAGAATCACTATAATATGGATAAACACTTCTGATAATCTGAGGTGATTTACCACCTTTAACACGATAAGTTAATGAATTATCACTATTATCTGTTACATATACACCATTTGCTAAAGAGAATGTACAACCTAACAAATAACGAATAATAGATAAACGTGTAAATTCATCCACACTACCATCATCATTAGTATTTAGCACAATATCAGAACGATTCATTAAATCCGAATAAACTTCAAGATTTGATGCGTCATTAATATCATATACATCATAGCGTTTTAATTCATTAGTTCCATTATTTGAAGTGTTTATCTCCAAAATATTAAACCACGAATTAAGGTCTGTTGGTTTACTTGGTAAATTCTCTTTATAGAATTTATGGTCATTATCACCACCTAACAAGAATTTAACAGGCATATCATTAATATATGAATTGAATGGTGAACCATTTTCAACAGTTACATTTTCAATCGTTTTATTTTCTGTAAGTTTTCCGCCCATAATTTCAGTAACCTCAAAGGTGTACATAGCAGGTTTCCAAATCTTAAAACGAATAATATTGTCTTCTGTTAATATTGGTGAATTACTACAATTACACTCCTTAAAACTATATTTCTTCTGTAAATCACCTTCACTTTTAATTGTTGGTGTTACAGAATTGATTTTCATCTGTAATTTTTTATAAGTGTTATGTTCTTCATCATATATCTTAATAAGATACTTAGTATTGCTTACCTTTTCAAATTCATCAATGCGATATGTATCGCCATCCACAGTAAAATCAGACACTAAAATCTCTCCATAATACTGGTCATTTTCATTACAAAAATCAGCCTTCTTTGACAAGTTTGAATTATAGAACTTAGTACCTAATTCCTTTGGTTCTACAGTAAAGCCAATCTTTTGATATGTGCAAGTAAATGGGATTTTAACGCTTTTACTTTGTGCATCTGTTATTGTAACGAAATATGTACCATTACCAAACTCATAAGGTCTATTATCAACTAAAACAAGTTTTCCACTATTAATATATTGTAATAAGCCAAAATATACATCTTCTGTTGGTTCATCTTCACGTTTAACATAACTTCCACCACTACTAGCAACTAAATGACCGAATTTAAGTTCCAAAACTGAAACATTATCTTCTTCAACAATAACATTATTATCTTCATCAGTTAATACATAAGAATATGGTGTACGAATATCGTCTAATTTAATCTCTGCTGCTGCGAAATCACTATTCTTATATACTTTAACATCGTTACCAAAATCGTCCTTTACAGTCCAATTAAGAGCGTCTTCTAAAGTCTGTGTATTATCCAACTTAGTTATTGTGTCAAATTGGCTTGCTAAATTACAATAGTTGGCAGGAATTGTTGTTACAGAATATGAGAAAGGATAACGTGTTGGTCTGCTACATACAGCATCGTATTGAGATTTGAATTTATCAATTGCCGTATTACCATCATTTAATCCAAAATAAAAATAAAATGAATTATTATATAATGGATGATATGCATTATAAAACTTAGGGTTATCACCTAATCTGAAACGCACATAATTAGCATCTGGATTATCCTTAACCTCTCCATTTGTATATTTGTTTGCAAAATATCCTAACGCACCATCAAACTCTCTTGGATAAATTGGAGCAAACTTATAAATATTATAGTTTGTATCTTCATCCTTGATTAAAGTATTTAATCCATTATGGTTTAATGTTGCAAACATATATCTACTCTCACTATCATCTATTTCATATCGAGTAATCAAACCATCCGCAAATGTTGTATAGTATGCAATATCGCTTGCACTTCCGTAAGGTGCTGAATATGTCATATCCAATGTCACACCCAATTCACTTAAACGCTCTGCATTGATACAAGTCTTTGGTTTAGATTTAATGCTCGTACATGACAAGTCAAAGAAAAGACCATTCTTATAAGGTGCGCCATCTTTTCCCCAGTCCATACCACTCATTAACAATTCTCCTTGTTCAAAGTCAGTACCTTCATTATAACTTTCATCAGCATCGTTATATGGTTGTACTACACGACTAAGAAATGGTATATTTGCCGTTGTTGATGGCAATGATTTATATAATTTTGGCACACCGTCCAAGTCACAATCATTAAAACTACCCAATAATACAATATCCGTAGCATAAAGACGAACAAACTTACCATTTGCTTTTTTGTCTTTAAGATATGTAGTATTTGCAATATTACCTGGTGTGTAATAATAAATTTTTAATCCTGCACGGTTAGTAACCTCTTTAACTATACCATGTTTTACATCCTCAAAATTATTTGTTGTTTTAATCCACTCATTTCCACCATCATCATTCTTTACTAATAAACGATTTTTCAAATCATTAATATTATTAGCATTAATATGGTTAAGACCACACAAGAATGAATTTTTCAATCTCTTATATGTCTTATCACAATCACAATAAGTATTTTTGGCTTTTTTAGTAAACAAACCAAAGAAGAATGACCATTTTTTAGTTTTCTTCCAATACCATTGAGGGAAATATAAGCAACCATTTACCCAGTCATTATAAAAGTCAAGATTAAGCATATCATATTCCTCAGATAACAATTGCTGTATCTTATCTTTAAGTTCTCCATAGTCACTAACCATTCGGCAACCACTTTTTGAACCATCTTCACAAGTCCAACAATGTTTTGATGCTGCTTTACCTTTACATCCTGGAGCATAAACAATATTTTCTTCTTCATCATCGGCTAATCCTACACCCATTTTCACACAATTGACACAACCAATCCATGAGAATGGGCATATTTTAACCCATAAAACTTTAAAACAATAGAAAATAATATTATCAATAGCAGTTATGACTGAATTAATCATATCCACCAATAAGCCAATAAAAGTTAAAATAAAGCACAATACACGATAACCAAAAAAGAGTTTAGCACGTACTTTATTAAATGGGAATGGATTTAAATTCTCACTAGTATTAACTGTACGTATTGCACTATATTTTTGTGTGCTTTTACTCTTTCCTAATTGAATACGAGGGATAAAACTCTTAATTGTATATACTTTATTCCAAAATAAATCTCTAAAACAATCTTCAGGAGTAGCAGAACCAAATTCAAACCATTTATCAAAGTTTTCACCTGCTTCTTTAACTGTTGGTACAATTGAATTTTCAATTAACTCAGGATTATTTGGTACAAGATATTTTGCTCTATGTTTTGTTGAACCATTAGCACCATCATCACCGAAACTAATTCTAAATCTTACTTTAGTACGTGTTGGAATACCTTCATTTGGATTGTCAGTTGGTACAATATTACCATATTCGTCAGTCTTGACATAATCCAAGTTCATAGGTATTTGATAACACCATACGCCATCACTATCAATAAGTTTATTTCCTTTAATCTGAAATTCTTCAACTAAGCCATCAACTGTTTTACGTATCATTTCGATAGTACCTTCACCAGCAACCATATTACGGTTAAATCCCATATTTTTAGATGGTGAACAATTATGGTCAATTACATTATTTGAGTTATCAGTAATAAGAGAACCCATAAAAACACACGTAGGTTCAAACTTATAATCTACTTTAACATCACAACGTGTAATTGCAATTTCATCATTATCTTCATCCCCCCAAAACGGATAAACATAAACAGTTTTATCTTGACGTATTATTTGAGATACATTATTAAAGTTTGTACTTTCCTTAAATTGTGTAGGACTATCAAATTGCTCGATATTATAACCCTTATATAGCATATCTCTAGGCTTTTGTGATAAAACACCAATGTCCGACAAGTCAAGGTCAACGTGAACTTGTTGACTACCTGTCGGAACACCATATATCATATAATCACCAGCACTATTCGTTACTGTTGTATATTTCCAATATTTGTCAAAAACCTCGATTTGAGTGTTATTATCCAATACTAATCTTTTATTTGGAAAAGTACCTATAATTCTATAACACTCGTCATTTGATTCGTCAGGAAGAAGATTGTATTCCCTATTCTCCTTATCAACATCCTTTAAATCAGCATAAGGATATATTGTTTTTATCTCACTTCTAAACGCATCAACATCATCTAATGGTACAAATACTGAAACCTTAACATTAGGAATACCAAAGGCATCATTCGCCAACACTCGACCAACTACAATACCATAGTTGGAAGAGTGTAAACGATATGTGTCTTTTTGATTTAATTCCAAGGATAAGATTTCAAGAGTATCAACGTCTTGTTCAATTTGAACATTAAGTACGCTGTCTTTTGCAACATTAGTCCTTATTCTCAGGTTCTTCTCCATCTGTTCTCTTTTTTATAAATTTATTTATAGGAATTGTCAAATATGTTTTATTGAAAAATAAGTATCTAAACATTATAAACACTAACATTAACGGTACAAATATCAAAACTACCGTAGTTATTAACAAACGTGTTGCAATTTGTCTAAGAGTTTCCAAGCACATATTAATATATTTTGAAATACCCCTTTTCTTTGATTCAACACCATTTATTTCAGGTATAAGTCTTTCTAACCTATTAGCCTTTTCTTTACAAGCGCAACCCATAATATTATGATTTTATTTATTTTAATTTAACACGTACTTGAATGTCAGCATCTGGATTCAATATTTCATACATTGAGTCAGAATTATTAGTCAATACATAATCAACTGCACTTAAATCCACCTCATAAGAATTTGCATCATCAGGTGTAACAAACGCTGTTGTATATGCCCCATTGCAAGAGGCTGAATAATCTTTCTTCATTGGTAAATTAGATTGACTATTATACTGACTTCCACCATATATGTTATAAACCCTTAAATCAATAAGTGCCACAACACCATCTAAACTATTTATTTCCTTTTCCAAATCGCCAATAAATATTTCACCACCCATATCATGCTTATTTACATCCATATATGAGGCTACTGTATCAATAACTTTACCTACAACATCATTAGTTGTATAATTCTTATCAATGAAAACATCAATGCTTACACCGATATTGAAAATATTACCGCTCTTAAATTCCACGTAATCATTAATACTTTTATAATGTGATAAGTATTCTACCATGTTATCGACTAACGTTGAATGTAAATATGTCGTTAAATGACCATCAGCATCTAATCCCAACATTGGTATAACTATCTTATTATTTTCCTCAATAGCATTCATTCTGAACGGACAGCCAAACTTAGATGGCATTTCCATAAGTCTAGCCTTATAGTCTTTAAGCGTTACACAACGCTCTTGGCTACCGTTATTGTATTTAATGAGATATTTTAACTCTTCACTACTTGGTGCATCCTTACCGCCAATTGAAGGTGTGATATTTCTCACCGAAATCGAATTAAGAATCTGAGAACGAGTTATAGGGTCAACCTCATTAGACTTAATTGAATTGAA
>AUXO016065123.1_pt1 | contig 28861 bp, 28 predicted proteins | sample 768731 | NCBI WGS metagenome assembly AUXO01 (sample SAMN02715735, study PRJNA202380) | gut metagenome | biome: sheep rumen | host: Ovis aries | place: New Zealand: Palmerston North
ATCAACCTTATATGAATCAATATATACAAATAATGAACTTAACATTGATGCTTTAATATTAGCTAATTCATCATTTAAATTAATATTTGTTACTCTAGATAATTTAATTCCATAATTACAATCAGCAAATTCTTTTAAAGCATTTGTTTTAACTGTATAACTTAAAGATTTGTTATTTTCACTAAATAAATTAGCATGGAAAGAATTTAATTTAGATTTAAAACTCAATAAATTTGCTTGATATTCTTGTTCAGAGATAAATCCTTTATCTTTATTTGTATTCTGTTGTGTCTTATACAAATCATTAAGGTCACTTTCCATACGGTTGTATGTTGCCATGGTGATACCATAATTCTTATCCAATCCTGCAATATCAAAAATAATATTTTTAGAAGAACATGAAGTCAATGCGCTTGCTATTAATGTATTAGTAATTAAAGCAGTTGAGGCTAATAAAAACAATCTAAAACTTTTTTTCATTATCTTCTCCTTACATAAATATTATATATATTTTAAAGTAGAATTAGAATATAATATATTAAACAATATATTAATTAGTTTTACTACATTTTACACATAAAATTTTATATGTTATATGTATAATATAAATTTAGGACAATATGGAGTGTTAGCTCAGTTGGGAGAGCATCTGCCTTACAAGCAGGAGGTCAGGGGTTCGAGCCCCTTACACTCCACCATAATATATAAATTAGAAAGAAAAAAGAAAATCATGGCAAAATTCACTACTTCTTCACTGGAATTGCTAAAAAAAATAAAAGAAACTAGTGAAAACAAAAATAAAGAAACTAATAAACATAATGAAGTTCCTTTTAATTCTGTTAATTTTAATCAGTTTAAATGTTATATTGGTGAAATTATAGGTGATTTTCAGCTAATTGAGCATGATTTAAAAGAAATTTGTACTATTGCTAAAGAAAAACTAACAGTTGATCAAATTAAATTAATTGCTAATAAAATTACCAATAAAAAATGTAATGATTTTGATATAAGTAAACTAACATTAGGGCAAATTATCCATTGTTTAAAATATGCACAAAAATTTATTCCTGAATTAACACTTTCTGAACAAGAGTATAAGGATTTATTTAACATAAACAAAGAAAGACAATATTTGGTTCATAAAATCTTTATTGATTTTTGTTATATTCATGAATTTATTAATTCTAAAGAATTAAATGCTGCTAATAATCGTGTTGATAATACATCAAAATGAGCAAGAAATTTACAAAAGAAAATTGAACAAAAACGAATTGAATTAAATAACATATCCAATAAGTAAGAAAATACTTTTTTAAATCATAATATTTATATTATGATTATTTATATATTACTTACAAAATATGAATACCTTAAATAATGATTCTATCAATCAAGTAAAAAAAATAAAATATTCTCAACACCAAATTAAAGAATGCATTAACAAATATTTAAGTGAGAAAAATAACAAAATTTTTATTGCAAATTGAAAAATGAATATGCATTATGCTGATATCATTAATTTTGCTAATAAATTTAATTCATTAATCAAAAAAGATAAAACTTTAAAAAAAATGAACACATTAATTGGAATTGCTCCTACAGCAATTGGTATATTACCATTAATTGGTACGATTAAAAAAAATGTATTTATAGCAGCTCAACATGTCCATTATGAAAAAAACGGTGCATTTACTGGTAATATTTCATATGATCAATTTCATGAATACAATGTGAATTATGCATTGGTAGGACATTCAGAAACACGAAAATATTTAAATGAAAATGATGTTAAAATTAATAAAACAATAAAATCATTAGTAGCTAATAAAATGACACCTATTTTATGTATTGGTGAGTCACATGAAGATTATCAAGCAGGTAAAATAAAAGAAGCGCTTTCATCTCAACTATTAAAAGGATTAAGTGGTATAAATGAAAATGATGCAACTAAAATTATTATTGCATATGAACCAATTTGAGCTATTGGTACAGGTTTAATACCTAATAATAATGCAATTAATAATGCTATCAACCAAATAAGAACAATCTTAACTAATATTTTTAATGCTGAAATCGCTAAAAATATTCATGTTTTATATGGTGGTAGTGTTAATCCACAAAATGCTAAAACAATTTTAGATGTAGATAATGTTGATGGATTATTGATAGGCAATTTTTCACTTGATCCACAAAATTTTTATCAAATTATTATTTCTTCGAAGGAATATGCAAAAGTTAAATGAATTTTAGATACAAAAAATGGTACTAAAAATTTAAAAATTAAGGAGTAGAACTATCCCTTATGGCAGAAAAACAAAAATTAATTAGACGAAAAATAATTACTTCATTAGCAACAATTGGAATCATAGGTGGTTCATCAGGATTAATCTTTGGTGTTACAGCTTATTTATATCGTGGCCCTTCATATATTAATTTAGTTCCTTATCAAAATCTTGGTTTACCTTATAGTATTCTAATAGATGTTTCATCTTGAAGTGATGAGAATACTATAGAACCAACTTCAGTTGAAGATGCAAATAATTCAGTTGCAAGAAAAACTAGTGTAATGATTGCAGATTTAAGCAATGTTGTCAATGAAAATAAACGTCAACAAAATGAACAAATATTTAATGATCGATTTGAAAATCATTTTGTTGACAATGATGAAAATAATCCTTATAATTTAGTTGAATTAATTATTGATGGTTCAACACATGCAATTAGAGACAGATCATTTAATGGTGAAGTATACAATGGTGTAACAAATTGAGTTCATCAACGTGTTCAACCATATAAAACTGAAGTCAATCCTAATGCATGAGATATAAATGGTGAATTTAAAATTCAACAATCAGATTTACATGAACCAAATGGTGATAAAGGTGATTCATATCAATCTAAAGCAGTTAGACCAATTAGTGATCAAGCAAATGGATTTATTCAAACTTACAATGCTGCTATTGCAAGTGGATTTAAAACATTAGTTTTGAATGGATATTTACATACTAGTCCATTATCTAGTTTTTGTGAATCTCAAAAAGATACATTTAAAAAAGCAAATTACATTCTTTTAGATGATATGTTAGCTAATGAATACGTTGCATCCGTTACTTTTAGAGCAGACCAAGGTTCTGCATTATGTGGAATTGCTGCTTGTCAATTATTACAAGAAAATTATGATGAAATTTATTCAAAAGTAAATCATGGGCAATTAGCAGTTGGTACTTTTGGTGGTTTAGCAATACCAACTGTTACCTCATTTATGGGAGGATTTGAATGAGGGATTTATTTCTACAATAAATTTATTCTTCCAAAAATAAATGGTTATGACACCTGGAGTGAAGCAACAAGAAATAAGCGAACAGTTAAAATACTTAAATTAGGTAGACAATCTTCATACTTTACTGGTACATTTACTGCAGGTGATGCAAGATTATGTGTGCAACAATTGTTAGCAGATGGTGCTGATATTATTCTCCCAGTAGCTGGTCCTCAAACTTCTGATTGTGTTAATGAAATTTATTTACAACATTCTCCTTGTAGAGTTATTGGTGTTGATACTCCACAAGAAGATGGTGACCTTGGTAATAAATACAGTACATCACCATTATGAAAAAATAAAACAAAAATTCTTTGTTTTTCTTCCATTAAACAATTAGGATTAGCTGCAGCTAATGTTTTACAAATTAATGCTAAAGGATTACGAGGTGTATACTTCAATAATGAAACTAATTCAATTATTCCATTAAATTATGATGGTAAACCATTGAATGAACAAACTGAAGAAATTAAAGCAAGTTTTATTGGAGGTGCAGGTTACCATAATGTAGGTAGTTTACACAATAACTTAGTGGCAATTTCAAATACTGGAAAAGATACATTAATAAATGCTTTTACACTGTTAGATAATTCACTTAATGATTATGATAAAGTTAAATTTTATCTATCAAATGAACTTTTTGAATTTGGTGATCCTAGTCAAAATCCAAAACAAACATTTGTTGATTTTTTAGATAAGAACCCATTTTTTATTTTCTAAGATAGGTAGTGAATATGAAAATCAAAAGACAACAACCAAGTGAAAAAAGAAATATCAATAAAACTATTACTATCCCAGCTAAAACTGAACCAACTACTTATGCAGTAGAAATGATTAATATTACTAAAACATTTTTTAATGGTGCATTAAAAGCTAATGATAACTTAAATCTACAAGTACGCACTGGTGAAATTCATGCAATTGTCGGTGAAAATGGTGCAGGTAAATCTACTGCCATGTCAATTTTATTTGGAACACTAAAACAAGATTCAGGAATAGTTAAAGTAAATGGTAAAATTGCTAATTTCCATTCATCAAGAGATGCAACAGCTGCTGGAATTGGTATGGTGCATCAACACTTTAAACTTGTTAATATTTACACATCATTAGAAAACATTATTCTTGGCGCCGAGAAAACTAAACACGGTATTATTGACATGAAAAAAATGCATAGCATTGTTAAAGAACTTGCTAAAAAATACAATTTAAGTGTTAATTTGAATTCAAAAGTAAAAGATGCTCCAATAGGTGAACAACAAAGAACTGAAATTTTAAAATTACTTTATCGAAATGTTCAAATCTTAATTTTTGATGAACCAACTGCAGTACTTTCTGATCAAGAAATTGCTGGTTTTTTAAACATGTTGTTAGAATTTAAAAGACAAGGCAAAACAATTATTCTTATTACTCACAAACTAAATGAAGTAAAAAAAGTAGCTGATCATGCAACTATTATAAGACATGGGAAATTTGTTAAAGAAGTTGATGTTAAGAAAACTACCACACAAGATATGGCAGATGCTATGGTTGGTAAAAAATTAGTAATTAGTGTTAATAAAGATACTAATCTTAACTATAAAAATAAACCAGTTATTTGTAGTATTAAAAATTTAAATGCATTTAAAATTGCTCAGCCTAAGGTTTTAGCATTAAATAATTTTTCATTAGATATCCATGAAGGAGAAATTATTGGTTTGGCAGGAATTGAAGGTAATGGTCAAACAGAATTAAGTTTAATTCTTGGTGGATTATTAAAACATAATGTTACTGGTGAGGTTACTTTATTTAATAACAAAACTAATAAAAAAACTAATGTTTTAAAAAGCAGCATTAAAACATTATATAAAAATGGAATTAGTCATGTCCCTGAAGATCGATTAAAATATGGAATAGTAAAAGATGAAACAGTTGCTATTAATTCTGTTTTACCAGAAATTGATCAATATCCATTTACAAAATGAGGTTTCTTAAACAATTCTGCTATTTTTGCACATGCTAAATCAATTATTTCTAAATGAAATGTAATGGGAGCACAGGGAGGATATGCTCGTGCAAATAATCTATCTGGTGGTAATCAACAAAAATTAGTGTTAGGTAGAGAATTAACAAGACCACATTTACTTTCAATTTTAGCTCAACCTACTAGAGGTCTTGATCTCGGAGCAATTAATAATATTCATAATCAAATTATGTTAGATGTTAAAAATAGTCGTGCTTCTATTTTAATTTCTTATGAATTAGATGAAATTTTATCAATTACCACAAGAATAGTTGTAATTAGCAATGGAAAAGTTGTATATGATTCACCAACAATAAAAACTAATCGAGAAACTATTGCTAAATATTTATCTAACTCAGCAATTGGAGGAGCATAGTTATGTTAAAATCTAATCAAACTAATCAACCAATTAAAAAAGATATTTTCCATGCTAAACTCATTTTTACGCGTGATAAAATCTTATTTGATAATGCAAAAAAATCAGGATTTAAGAAAATATCTTTTTCGTTTTTAGCAATTTTCTTTAGTTTAATAATTTCATTATTAATTGTTGTTATTGTTTATCGAAATGGAAATTTATTTCCACAAATTATTAAACAAATTTTTACTTATCCATTTTTATCATCAACATGAAAAAATACAATATCATGAATATGTATTTTTGCTATTGCTGGTTTAGCATTTGTTTTTTCCCAAAAAGTTGGATTATTTAATATTGGTCTATCAGGACAAATGCTTTTTGGTGCACAAATGGCAATTTTGATAACATGATTCATGCCTCATGTTCCAACTGGACTTGGTCAAATTTTAGTTATTTTAATTTCAATGGTTGGTGGTGCATGTATTGCATTAATTATTACTTGTCTAAAAATTAAATTTAACATTAATGAAGTTATTAGTTCAATTATGTTAAATTGAATTGTTTATTTAATTGGTACTTGATTACTATCTTATGTTGGTAGTAAAATGGGAACAGTTGGTGATTTAAATACAAACCCTTTAGAATCAAATTTACACATTAGTATTTCTGGAGCTGAAAATTCAATTTGATCTGGTACATGAATTCCTTTTTTAATCATAATGTTAATAATGTTGACATTTAGTATTGTTGTGCTCAATTACTCAACATTTGGTAGAAAAACTACATGTATAGGACTAAATAACACTGCGGCAATTTATGCTGGAATTAATATGAAAACACAACAAATTTTTGTGATGATGATTTCAGGTGCATTTGCAGGATTATTTGGAGCAATGATATATTGTGGAATAATAAATCAAATTCCTATCACTATAAGTGATAAAACTATTCCTACATATGGATTTACCGGTATTTCAATTGGTTTAATTTCAACAATTAATCCATGAGGTGTTGCACCAGTAAGTTGCTTATTTGCTATGGTTGATGTTGCAAAAGCAGGTATGCAACAACAATTAAATATCCAACCTACAATTACTGATTTATTATTTGGTATTATTGTGTATGGTTCAGCTACTATTTCAATATTTTATTTATTTAAACCTTGGATATGGTTCCTTAATTGAAAAAACAATAAAAATAATTACACCAATTATTTAAATTACAATACAAGTCGTGAAAAGACAATTAATGAAACAAAAGAATTAATTCATACTTTAAAAAATACTTATAAGAATTTGTTATTAATCAAAAAAAATAACACTAAACTAAATTCAATGAATGCTGATCTCATTGTAAAATATGATGAGCAAAATATTAATCAAATAAATGGTTATATTAATGATTATTATGCAATTGTTAAATTGTATTTAACACATGATCAAATTTACACTGAATCGTTTGATAAATCATTTTTAGCTAATGTAGCTAAACTAAATGATAAATACAATTTAGATGGTAATGCTATTAAATTTGTGAAAAAATATACCAAATTAATTAATAAATTATCTAATTTATATTTTGTTCAAAATGACAACTATATTTTAATTAATTCACGAATCAATAAATGTGTGTTTAATTTTAATAAATTGATTGACAAAAATTATTTGAAAGAATGTATTAACACCATCATGATTTTATATTCATTAAATGCTGCTGTATTTAAAACAAAATTTAAATATCAATTATTAATAACTAAAGATTCATGTAAATCAAAAGCATATTATCAAAAACTTAATGAAATTAATATTGCAACAAATAGTGATTTAACCTTAATAGTTGATGAAATGTTCAATGAATTCTATTATGCAATTGATACCCACTCTCATAATTTTTTCAAAAATACACAGATTATTAATATTGAAAAAATTAAATATAATGAACAACTTTACAAAACTATTGAACAAATCCATAATTCTTATTCAAAGAAAATTAATAATATTAGGAATAATATTATTAATAATTTTAATAAACAAATCAATGATTTAACACGTGAAAAAGAAACAAAAATTGAGCACTTAGACTCTGAATATAAGGATATGATGACAAATAATAATTTATCTAATTTAATTCAGCATGAATTTGATACTAAGAAAAATGATATTAATACATTGTTTAATTCAAACATAAAACAAATTGAAGAATATACCAAATTTTTAAATTCTATTAGTAAATTCATTGAATATAATCGGAAATATTCTTTTAATTTGTATATTTCTTTTTGAACTTATTATACTTGTGAAAGAAATTTAAATAATTTTATTCAACAACAAAAGAAAGGATGTGCTCAATAATATGTCAATGTGTGGAACTTTATTAAATTATTCTTTACTGTTTGGTTCAATATTAATGATCGGAGCTTTATCTGGTTTTTTATCAGAAAAAGCTGGTATTGTTAATATTGGTATTGACGGAATGATGTGTTTTGGTGCTGTATTTTATTCAATATTTTCTTCACCAATATTAGGTTTTGGTACGAATGGGCCAATGGGAAATTTTGGGATGATATTCTCATTATTATTAACTATGGTTGCAACTTCCTTAATTGGTGTATTGCATGCATATGCAACAATTAACTTAAAATCAAATCACGTTATTAGTGGTACTGCAATTAATTTAATTGGTATAGCATTTGCAACATTTGTAAATCCTACTCTTGCAAGTTCTTTATATAATGGTGTTTCACGTCTTGAAAGTGGTTATCATGATTTCCTATATATTGGAGGTTCAATATATGGTAGTTCAATTATGATTTTTACCATTACAATAATGATTATGCTTGGAGTATTTTTCTTTACCAAATATACAAAGACAGGTTTAAGATATCGTGCAGTTGGTGAAAATCCATTTGCTGTAGCAGCACAAGGTATAAGTGTATTTAAATATCAATGAATTGCTGTAATTCTTTCTGCTGCTTTTGCTGGATTAGCAGGTGGATTATTTTTATTTAATGTAAACAATTTCCCTGGTAATACACAAGGTATAGGTTATCTAGCTTTAGCTATTATGATTGTTGGAGCATGAAGAATTGATTGAATTATCATTGCTTCTATCGTATTTGCGATGTTTACAGCATTGAGTTTAACAAATATATTAACAAATGTAGGAATTGCAAGAGAACTTGCTTTGGCAATTCCATATATTATTAATTTATTTGTTTTATTATTCTTCTCAAAATGGGTACGTGCACCAGAACATGATGGTATTCCATTTGAATATTCTAAGCGGTAAAAGGAGAAAATATACATGTATAAAATTATCAATCATCCATTGATTAAAGTTAAATTAACAAAAATGCGTGATAAAAACACTGATTCACAAAATTTTCGTAGAAGTTTATTGGAACTATCACAATTCATGGCATTTGCAGTAACTAGTGATTTTACCACAAAAACCAAAATGGTAAATACTCCTATTGCAAAAGCGGAAGGACATCAATTAGTAGATAAAGTTGTTTTAGTGCCTATTTTAAGAGCAGGTCTTGGTATGGTTGATGGTTTTAAAATAATGTTACCAGATGCAGCAATTGGTCACATAGGTTTATATCGTAATGAAAAAACCGCTAATATCGTGCAATACTATTGCAAAATGCCTCAAGATATTAAAGGTGCTAATGTAATTGTTTTAGATCCAATGCTAGCAACAGGTCATAGTATTGATAAAGCTATTTCTATATTGCAAAAATATAAACCTAAATCAATCCGTATAGCATGCGTGTTAGCAACTGCAGAAGGCATAAATTTTATTACAAAAAAATATAAAAATATTGATATTTATACTTGTTCAATAGACAAAACATTAACAAAACAAAAATATATAAGTCCAGGTTTAGGAGATGCCGGAGATAGAATATTCAAAACAAAATAAAAAATCAGTTAAACTGTTTGATAAATTTACAATTTTAAATTACATTTATTTATCTAGTTTAATATGTATTGCTTTTATTGTTCTGTTAATTTTGTCGATCATATTCAGCCAATATAGTTATATATGGAGCATGTTGATTAATATCCCATTTATTTTACTAACTCCATTGATTAATACATTAATTAGTAATTGATTACTTAATTTTGGTAAAAGTAATTATAAAAATAAAGGAATTATAATTTTTATTGGTATAGTTTTTTACACATGTAAATTTATTATCTTATTTCTTGGAGTTTTAATAGGTTTTTTAATTAATATATACATACAACATATATTTGATCCGTATGCATTAATTTTTACAATATTAATTTATCCTATTACTATTTTACTAACTGTGATTACTTTTAAAAATAAAAAGCAAAATAAAATTAATAAGTAACTTTATATAAATATAACCCATTAGGTGGGGCAATAAAAATACATTTACCTTTTTTAGGATGAACTAATAAATTTTTAATATCTTCTATAGTAATTTTTTCCTCATTAAGAGCAATTAAAGTAGCAATAATCATTCTTACCATGTTATGTAAAAAACCATTACCATTAATAAAAAATTTAATAATGTTACCATGTTTAGCAATTTTAATAAAATTGATCTTTCGTAATGTGTTAGATAATTTTGATTTACTAAATGATAAAAAATCATGGACACCGACAAATAAATTTGCTGTTTGTTTAATAAGCTCCAAATTAATATGTTTATTATAATTCCATAAATATTTATCTTTATATAAAAGATAATTACCAGCATTAACTACATAAACATATGTTTTATTCTTAGCATTAAATCTTGCTGAAAAATTATCATTGACAATTTTAATTTTTTTAAGAACAATATCTGATGGTAGTTTATTAATTATGATTGAAGATAACTGTTCGGGAGTTAATTTAATAACATCTTCTTTAAAATTAAAATACTGATTAATAGCATGAACTCCTGAATCAGTTCTGCCAGATCCAATTATTTTTATTTCTTTTTTATAAATTGATTCAAGAATATTTTCAATCACTTTTTGAATTGTAATATTATTTTGTTGTTTTGCTCATCCATGGTAATTACTACCATCATAACTGATATTAACTAAATAATTCATTATTTACCAAATCTTTGTAAATATTCAACTCAACTAAATGGTGCAAAAATTAATGTTTTTATTGAATAAATAATAAACATTCCTAACAATATTAAAAATATTGTTAATGTTAAATAATCTCTCCAACCAAGTTGATAATTCCTATATATAGTTCTTTCTGCTCTAGGCATATAATTTCTAGCTTCCATAGCATTTGATAAATCATCAGCTTTATGAAAAGCAATAGAAAACATTGGGATAATTAAAGAAACCAAAGCTTTAACTCGATCTTTTATGTTACCATTTTTAAACCCAACACCTCGGGCTGCTTGTGCTCTTAAAACATTATGTGATTCTTGTAATAAAGAAGGAACAAATCTAATCACAATACTAATAACCATTGCTCATTCTTTAATTGGCACTTTTATGTAAGATAATGGATGCAACAAACTTTCAATTCCATTGGTTAATTCCACACTGCTTGTAGCAGAAGAAATAATCATCATTATCGATATCATGCAAATGATTTTTAAGGAAACAGAAGTTGTATTAATTAACACATTCGAAGATAAGGAATATCATGTTGATCTATATATAAGATACCATGTTTGGTGATTAACCACAAAAGTTACATATTTAACATCTGACGCAGTTGGTTTTAAAGATGAAAAATCTATGATACTTCCACCCCATATATCTCCATATATTACACCATAATCACCAGGAAATATTTGATGATAATGATTAGAATTTCTTATTGGAATTAAACTACCAAAAATTAAATTTCTATGTAAAAATATATTATTTGTTACACCTGGTCCTTTATATGCAATTCAGTTAATTAAAAATAAAAAAGTAAAAATTACAATTCATGTTATCAAAATATTTTTCAAATATCGGAGCGGTACTTTGGATAAAATAAAAATTAAAGTAATGATAACAAATACAATTAGTTGACCAAACAAACCTGTAGGTAAAAAGATTAAAGCAATAAAAATAATAGTAATTATCAACTTAATTGATGGATTAAGTTTATGTCAAAATGAATTTTGATGAATATACAAATTAAAAGAATTATTCATTTAACTCACCTCTTATAATCATATTAATACAATCAGCTAATTCTTCAATAGAAGTCGGTTTTATTTCATACAATTTTTTAAATTTAGAATTTAAAGAAACTAAACTATCAATAAATTGAATAACATTTGGTTTAATAATTTTTGTACCATTTAATAAATCATTATTCATAAAAACTTCATATGGGTCAGCAATTGCTTGAATTTTCTTGTCTTTTAATAGAATTACTTTATCAGCTATTTGCAATACATGATTCATATCATGAGTAATAACAAATACAGTCTTATTATTCATTTTCAATTCTTTAATATATTTTAGCATCTCATTAACACCATCTGGATCAAGCCCAGCAGTTGGTTCATCAAAAACAATAATGCTAGGTTCGATAGCTAAAATTCCTGCAATTGCAACTCGTCTTTTCTGACCACCTGATAATTCAAATGGAGAACGTGAATAATATTGTTCACCTATTCCCATTTGATTTAAATATTTTTTAGCTAATTTATTAGCTTTACATTTTTTAATTCCCAAATTTCGTGGACCAAACATTACATCTTTAATAACGTTATCTTTAAATAATTGATACTCAGGAAATTGAAATACCATACCAATAGTTCGACATAATTTTTTGAAATGTTTTATTTTTGATTTTTTACCTATGATTTTTAAATTATCAACAAAAATATTCCCATATCGAGATTTTAATAAACCATTAAAATGAGATACTAAAGTGGTTTTACCAACACCAGAATCACCAATAATAAAGTAAATTTTATTTTTATCAAATTCGAATGTTGAAGATTCAATTAATATTTTTTTAAATTTTGTTCTATCATTTAAAACAACTTCTAAATGATCCAAAAAAATTGCACAATTATCATTTAATACAAATGTTTTTGCTTGTTTTTCCGATAAACATTGATTGTTATTTCTTACTTCTTGCATAATGAATCAATTTCCTTAAGAAGTTTATTCCGATCTAATGTTAAATTAACTTTATTATTTTTGTTGGAAATCAACTGCGATAATTTAAGCACAAAAGGAATATCTAAATGATTATTTTTTAAAAAATCACGGTTTTCAAAAATATTAGCGGGTTTTCCATATTTTTCAACTTTACCATCCTTAATTACAAGAACTTTATCAGCATCAACAATTTCTTCCATATCATGTGTGACTGAAATAATTGTTTTCTTAAACTTTTTACATAATAAAAACATTAATTGTTTTAATTCAATTTTAGCAAGTGGATCAAGCATTGATGTAGATTCATCAAAAATAATAATTTTTGGATTTAAAGCAATAACAGAAGCAATAGCAACCTTTTGTTTTTGCCCACCAGATAACTGTGAAGCATCCAATTTTAATAAATTTTGAATTTCCACAATTTGAGCTGAATTATAAATAATATCCCATATCTGTGTAGGATTAATTCGATAATTTTCTAATCCAAAGGCAATATCATCTTCTGCAGTTAAACCAATAAATTGATTGTCGGGATTTTGAAAAATAATACCAATATTTGAATGAAGGATTTTACTATTAGTTTTATTAATAACTTTATCAAATATTTCGATTTCACCACTCCATGGTCTTAATAATCCTGAAATAATTTTTGAAATTGTTGATTTACCACTACCATTACCACCAACTATACAAACATAATCACCATTATTAATCTCAAATGATAAATTAGTTATAAAAGGAATAGTAGATTTGTCATAACCAAAAACAATGTTTTTGAATGAAATTGCTACTTCTTTCTTTTCTTCTTTATTTAAAGCTTTATCATCCATACCAAAAGTAGAAAATATTTATATATTTATAATATAAATTAAATGCAAAAAAAAAACAAAATTTTACTAACAATTTTAGATGGATTTGGTTATTCAAAAAACAAACATGGTAATGCCATTGCTTTAGCTAAAACACCAAATATAGATTACTTAATCAAAAATTATCCACATACTTTAATTAAGACATCTGGTAAATATGTAGGTTTACCAGTTGGACAAATGGGTAATAGTGAAGTAGGCCATTTAAACTTAGGAGCAGGCAGAATAGTTTATACAGGTTTATCATTAATTAATAAAGCTATCACAAACCATGAATTTGAAAAGAATTTAGCTTTTTTAAAAGCTTTTAGTCATGCTAAAAAAAATAAATCAAAACTACATATAATTGGATTAGTTTCTCATGGTGGTGTCCATTCAAGTTATGAACATATTATTGCTCTATTAAAAGTGTGCTATAAAAACAAAATTTCACCAATTTTACATGTAATTACTGATGGGAGAGATGTTAAACCAACAACATTTATCCATGATTGTGATAACTTTTTAGATGAATGCAAAAAATATAATGCAAAAATCGCAACAATATCGGGGCGATATTATACAATGGATCGCGATCAAAGATGAGACCGTATTAAATTAGCTTATGATACATTTATTGGGAAAACAACAAATACTTTTACTGATTTAAAATCTTATATTAATAATTCATACAAAAATAGAATATTTGATGAATTTTTTGTTCCTGCAATTAATGGTAACTACAATAAAAAAGATATTACTATTACTAATAATGATGCAATAATAATAGCTAACTTCCGTCCTGATCGCGTAAGACAAATTTGTCACTATATCTATGGATCTAATATCTACAGCATTAATGTTGAAGATAAATTAAAAAACATATTTTTAGTTACTTTATCAAAATATGAAGGCATTGAACCAAATGCAATTGCTTTTCCTCCAGTAAAACTTAAAAATGTACTTGGTGAAGTATTAAATAATAATAATTTATCACAATTACGGATTGCTGAAACAGAAAAATATGCTCATGTTACATTTTTCTTTGATGGTGGAAGAGAAATAAATTACAAAAAAGAACAAAAAATTTTAATTCCATCTCCAAAAATAAAAACTTATGATTTAAAACCTGAAATGTCTGCTAATGAAATAACTAAAAAATTATTGCCAAACATTGGTAAATTCGATGCAATTATCCTAAATTATGCTAACTGCGATATGGTAGGACATACAGGTAATTTACAAGCAACAATAAAAGCTGTTGAAGCTGTTGATAAACAAATAGGGATATTGTATAACCAATGTTTGAAAAATGATGTAACAATGGTAATTCTAGCCGATCATGGTAATGCTGAACTAATGTTAGATGATGATAATAATCCCATAACTAATCATACAACCAATCCTGTAAGAATGATTGTGACTGATAAAAATACTAAGATATTACCAAATGGAAAGCTAGCTAATATTGCTCCTAGCATTTTAAAATATATGAATATTAAAATTCCGAAAGAGATGACTGAAAAACCTATAATTAATTTAACTAATAATGGAAAATAAAATAATTACATCAAAAGATAATAAATTAATTAAATTAACATCAAAATTATTTTATGATCGTAAATATCATCATCAAACAAATCTTTTTGTCTGTGAAAACAAAAGAGTTATTGAAACTTTTATTAAAAATAAATTTAAAATATTTAAAATCTTAGTAAAAAATGGATTAAATTTTAATACAATTGATCAAAAAAATATAGTTTATATTGATCATAAAATTTATTCATATTTATCACAAATGAGCAATGGAGATGGTTGTATTGGAATTTTTTATAAAAAATCTCATGATAACACTCATAGCTTTAAAGATAACATCATAATTCTTGATAAAATTCAAAACCCTAATAATTTAGGAAGTATTTTACGCTCTGCTGATGCCTTCAATATTAAAAATATTATTTTATGCAACAATAGTGTTGATATTTACAACAATAAAGTTATTCAATCTTCAATGGGTAATGGTTTTAATTTAAATATATTTTATGTTACTGATTTAAGCCATTTTATCAAAGCATTAAGAAAAGATGGTTATTTAATTTATGCTACTGCCAATAATAAACAATCAGTGGATATAAATTCAATTAATTTTAATAAAAAAACAGCAATCATATTCGGTAATGAAGGTAAAGGCTTAAGTAATGAAACAATTACTATGTGCGATAAAACTTTATCAATTAAAATTAATAAGAATGTCAATTCATTAAATTTAGCTATTGCTGCATCAATTATGATGTATAAATTAAATAATGAAAATAATTAAAATTGGTAAAAATGATAATGATATTCGCTTAGATAATTTTTTATCTAAATTATTTCCTAATTTAAAAAAATCTTTTTTCTATCAATCCTTAAGAAAAAACAAAATCAAAATTAATGGATGCAAAAAACCATTCAATTATCGTATTAAAGAAAATGATGAAATAAAACTTTTCTTTAATGATGACCAAATAATAAAAAAAGCTAATAAAACTATTCAAACAAAAATTGAATTTAAAATTGTTTATGAAGATGCAAATATCATGATTGTTAATAAACCAGTTGGCTTATTTGTACATCCTAATTCAATTGATGATACAAATACACTAATTGATCAAATTAAATCATATTTAATAACAAAACATGAATACAATCCTGATAATGAAAATGTTTTTACCCCAAGTTTAGTTAATAGATTAGATAGAAATACTTGTGGATTAATATTAGTTGCTAAAAATCATGATTCATTAAGAATTTTAAATCAAAAAATTAAAAATCGTGAAATAGTTAAACATTATGTTTGCCAAGTTTATGGAATAATTGATCCAAAATCAGCAACCATTTGTTCTTATTTAACTAAAGATCCAAAAAATAACATTGTTAAAATTACTAAGAAACCTATTTCATTAAAATCAAAAAAAATAATTACTAAATATAAAATGATTTCTCATGATAAATCAACAAGCATTGTTGATGTTAATTTAATTACTGGTAGAACACATCAAATAAGAGCGCATTTTAAATATATTGGTTTCCCTCTAGTAGGTGACAGGAAATATAATAATAAAAATTCCAAATCACTAATTAAAAAGCACTCTCATCAACATTTGTGTGCATATTATTTAAAATTTAAATTTAAAACTAATTCAGAAATACTAAATTATTTAAACGAAAAATCATTTAGTATTGATTTCAAGCAATATTTATAATATATAGAATGAAAACAAAGAAAAAGACCATATTAATTTGTGTTGCTGGTGGAACTGCTAGTGGTAAAACTACTATTTGTAAAGAAATTAAAAAAGTTTTACCTAAATCAGTTAAATCACAACTTCTTTGTTTAGATTCATTTTATTTGCAATCTCTTTCTAAAAAAAGACAAAATAAATCACATACAAATATTAATTTTGATCATCCTAATTCATTTGATTGAAATTTACTTTACAATACAATTTTCAAAATTATTAATGGTTCATCAGCAATAATTCCAGTTTATGACTATAAGAAATCATCATCAGTTAATGGGAAAAAAAGAATTTTTCCATGTGACGTAATTATTTTGGAAGGTATTTTATCACTATATGATAAAAAAATTAATTCATTGGCAGATGTTAAAATTTTTATTGATACACCTGATGATGAACGTTTTATTAGAAGATTATTACGTGACTGTAATGAACGTGGTAGATCTTTAGATAATGTTATTAAACAATGAAGACATGTAGTAAAACCAATGCATAAAATGTTCATTTCACCACAAAAACAAAATGCTGACATTATTATCCCGTGATATAGTATGAATGATGTTGCAATTAAAGCAATTAAAGCTGCAATTAATGATTTGATTAAAGATAAATAAATATGTTCAATTATTTTAAATTTTTAGGTCGAGTAGTTTTTTCAAAATTTACCACATGAGTTTTATTTGTAGTATCATGAATTTTTGTTTCAGTATTGTTATTAATTATCCCAGCTACAATTAAAAATTCACCATTAACAATTTGAACATTTGATATGATTAGTTTAACTTCAGTTTTTGTAGCAATTAATGCAACAGCATTAGGTGGATTAGCAGTTAATGTTTTTAGATTATCAAAAGAAGACCAAACTGAACTTATTATCTTATCTAAACCTATAAATAAAAACAAGATTCTATTATGTAAATTTCTTTGAATTATTATAGGTTCATTAATTCTAGCATGTGGAAATATGTGTATTGCTGTATCTGTATATTTTTTTGGAAAATATGATGCAATAAATAACCCTTCTGGCATTGAATTCAGTAAAGTACCATTGTTGTTAGCTTCAATATTTGTAGCAGTTTTAATTAATATGTTAGTATTTAGTTCAATTGGTATATTCCTAAGTAATTTTGCTAACCGTGTTTCTTCAATGATTATTCTATCAGTGATTGGATTAGTTCTTACATCTTTTGATATGATTTCATCATTTGTTCTTTCATCAACAAATAATTCAATTGTTAATAAATATGGTGGTTCAATTGAATCTATGTATATTGCTGATACTAAAGGAAAATATAGTAATTTCGCATATTATAATACCACACCAAATAAAGATCTATATGATGTGTATAAACAAATTAAAACTAATAATAATGCAACTTATCAATATTTAAATTTTGGTAATCAATTATCTTCATACTATAAATCATTTGGATTAGATAATATCGAAGAAAAATTTTCAATGACAGCTTTTGGTAGTGAATCTATTTATAATGAAAAATTAATCGGAAAAAATGAAAATCTTTTATCATATATTGTAAATCAATATAACAATGTATCAAGCAATAACTATCCTTTCATGATTCCTTATTATTCATCATCATATAGTGATGATACAATTGAAAAAATAAATACAAACTCAGGTTCATTTGGTTGATTAATACCAGGAATAGATATTAATACATCTAGATTCCTTAAATTTCTAAATATAGGAAGTAATATTAGATATATATCTAATGACACTAAAATTTTTGATTTCATTCCAGGAACAATAATTAATGATAAAGCATTAACTAATTTCTCTGATTTAAATGAATTTGATACCAAAGTATATAATCAAATTTTAATCCCCATCTTTACTGTTAACCCTATTGAAAATGGTGATATTAAATATATAGATATATCAAGTAAAACTGCTTTACAAATAACAATTATTTTAATTAATTCATTCACTAAAATGTGCTTTAATTTTATACACAATAATTCTAATTTCTTTAAAAAATTTGATTTAAAAAATAACCGTGAAATTAATTTTGTTTTTGCAGCAATCAAATACAGTATTGCAAGACAATTACTAAAAATTTATTGAAATAATATTGTTTCGCAACAAATTAATATATTAAAAGATACTCTAATTCCTTCACTTACAATTGAGAAATTTTTTGGAAATCGAATAACTGATGGTCAATATCCCTTTTATTTATTATTTAGCAATAATGATCAATTTAAATATGTAATGCCATTTCAAAGCATTGAAATATCTTTATCTCAATTTATTCATACTTATATAGCTTATACTGGGACTGTTCTATACTCTTTATTTGATAAACCTCAAATATTTGCTTACAATTGCTTTGGAATGGATATAGAAGGAAACCCTCAATATCCAACACAAGATAATATTTTAAAATCTACTCTATATTTCACTCCACACTATTGTATAAACTTATACATGCATAATAATGTTAATAGAAGTCCTGACCAATATTATTTTTACAAAGAATTCCAATACTATGATAAAAACATTACATCAATTATTTGAGCAATTTTTGGAGTAATATTATTTATTTTTTCTTATATTTACCAATGAAGAAGTGATGTTAGTTAATTTTTTCACCAAATAAAGAAAAGCGATTTGCTTTAGTAATTCTTACTTTAACTGTTTCGCCTGGATGAGCAATTCCAGTAAAATTTACTACTTTTAATTGTGGAGAATATCCTGTTAAAACATTGCTGTTTGTTTTTGAAATACCTTCAACCATCACATCTAATATTTTTTTAACATATTTTTTATTATTAAATTTAGCATATTTTTTAACAAGTTTATTTAATTTACACAATCGTATTTCTTTTTCTTTTGAACTTATTGTATCAGTAATTTTTGCTGCAATAGTTCCATCTCTTTTTGAATAAATAAAAGAATAAGCATTATCAAATTTAATTTTTTTATAAAATTTAAGAGTATTTTTAAATTGTTTTTTAGATTCATTGGGAAATCCAACAATTAAATCGGTAGTAATAGCAACATCGCTAATGTTACTTCTAATATATTTAATTAAATTAATGTAATCATTTATATTCATTTTCCGATTCATTTTTCTTAAAATTGCTTCATCTCCTGATTGAATTGGCAAATGAATATGAGGCATAATGTTAGGATATTTTTTTATTGTATCAATAATATTTTTATTAAAATTTCATGGATTAGAAGTTGAAAATCTAATCCGCTCAACATTAAGTTTTGCTACATCAATTAATAAATCATTAAAAAAATAATTGTCATCACAATCTATTCCGTATGCATTAACATTTTGTCCAATTAATGTTATTTCTTTAACACCAGAATTAATTAATGTTTTAATTTCATTAATGATATCATCTTTTGGACGACTAATTTGTCTACCTCGTGTAAATGGAACAATACAATAAGTACAAAAATTATTACATCCTTCCATTATTGTTACAAAAGCTTTATACTTACAGCAAATATCACGAGGAAGAATTTTATATAAAGTATCTCTTTTATTTTTAACATCAATTATTTTTTTATCATTCTTATAAATCTCATATAAATCTTGTGGAAGTTTATCTATATTATGTGTACCAATGATTAAATTAACATTATCCAACTTAATTAATTCATTAATTATTTTTTCTTCGTGCGACATGCACCCACAAATAACTACTTTAATATCGTGATTTTTACGATATTTATTAATTAAACCAATTTCTCCTATCACCTTTTTTTCAGCATTTTCTCTAATGGCACATGTATTTAAAATAATAAGATTTGCTTCACTAATCTTATCAGCTTTTTTAAAACCTAAATCTATTATTAATTTACTTATTGTTTCAGAATCAATAATATTAGCTTGACAACCATAAGTTCTTACAAAAAATCTAAGATTTTTATAATTATTTAGCAATAAATTTTTATCAATGTTTATTGTATGCAAGTATTTAAATTGTAGAGATTTTATTCTTTGATTTATAATTTGCAGATGATGATCAGATTTATCAATGACAGGAATTTTGTTCATAAAATAAATATCTATAATATATATAATTATAAATTATGGTAAAAATCAAAATTCAACACTTATTATCAATTTTAGCTACTCCTTTAGTTATTTTGCCTACTAGTTTTATAACTAGTTGTTCAGTAATTGACACTAATAATTTTCGTGTTTTTGATTTCAGTAAAAATTTACCTAATAATTTTTATGGCATTAATAATCCATCAATTAGTTTTAAAGAATTAATTTATGGTAGCAAAAAATGTTATGATGGTAACTACATCGTAATCTTTGGTTCTAATGCTAATTGAGATAAGAGCAAAAATGTGAATACAAATAATGCTAATAAAATTTTTGTTAATCCGATAATGAGTGGCAACCTATATGTTGATTATTCAATTGATAATTTATTTACAGAATCTGAATTTTCTTCTGAATACCAAACATTACAAGATTGAACTGTTGATAATGATGCTACAAAATTTGGTGTATTCATGTATTTTGATATTTTAACTAAAAAAGCAATTCAAAATGACCCATTTGCTAAACACCAACAAAGTGATGGATTAGCAAACCATGGTTATAGCTATGATTCCAAATGGACTAGCGAAGATGTTAAATTAGCTGAAGATATTGGCATTAACAATGTTAAGAAAGAAATTGAAATTGTTAAAGAAGGTGAATATGTAAGAAAAGATCAATCTGCAATTAAAATGCGTGATACAATTAACTATTTATCTCATATTTTTGGTGATAAATTCAATTTAAAAGAAATAACTAATATGCCTTATGTGCTTGTATGAAAAGATGGTGCTCCAATATTTGATTCTTTCAAACAAATTTCTAAAGCTGAAGATATAACTTCTTTGATTAGAGAAACATTTATTGATAAACAAGACGATGAAGAAGAAAAGAAATAATATTTAATATATTATTCTTCATCAAAATTTGTTACTACTCACTGAATATCATCATCATTTTCACAAGCATCAATGAAATTATGTAATTTTTGTTTAGTAACATCATCTAATGAAGTTAATTTTTCTTCAGGAAATAATTTTGTTTCATAATTAAAAATTTTCAAACTTGACTTATTTAAATTATCTACAGTATTAAAAACATCATGGGAATCAGTAAAAATTTCAAAACAATCTTCTTGTTCAATAATATCAATAATTTTATTTTCCAAAGTGATTTCCATTATATTATCTAAATTAATATTAGGAGATTTTGCTACAATAATATGACCCATGTTGTTAAAATGGATTTTAACACTATTAGGTTTTGAAAATTTACCATTCAACTTATTTAAATAACCATTAAGATTAGCTGTCACACGATTAATGTTATCGCTTAAGGCATGAATAATAATTTGTAAATTATTAGGTCCGTATGCTTCAAATTCAAAAGATTCTAATTTATCATTATCTTTATTTGAACCATTAATATTCCGATTAATAGAATCACGTGATAAATTATTGACTAATGCTTTTTGAATAGCTGATTTTAATCGTGGATTAGCTTCTGGGTTAGGTCCACCAACCTTAACTGCTGCATGAATTTCTTTGGCTAATTTTTGTCATAATTTAGCCTGGTTTTGTTGTTTTTTGTTAGTTTGACTAGCAATTAAATGTTTACGTGGCATAATTAATATTATTATATTTAATGTATCCTCATAAATTATTTAGAAAATTTTAGTGAAAAATTATTAAATTTTTACTATATAATCAATAATCAAGAAAATCAAAGGAGAATATAATTTATGGCAAAATCAAATGTTGATAAAAATGTATGTATTGGTTGTGGTTCATGTATGTCTAATTGTCCACATAATGCTATTTCATTTGATAATGATGGCAAAGCTTCTGTTGATGAATCAAAATGCGTTGGTTGTGGAGCATGTGAATCTGCATGCCCAGTTAGTGCAATTAAATTAATTAATAAATAATTTTTATTTAATATCCAATTTTAACAAACGATTGAGTTCTACACTATACTCAAGAGGTAATTCATTTGCAAATGGTTGAATAAAACCAACAACTAGTAGTTGTTTTGCAGTATTTGTATCAATTCCTCTGGAGGCTAAATAAAATAATTTCTTTTGATCTAAATCAGTAACTTTTGCTTCATGCTTAAGTGTGGCAGTTTTATTTTCAACTTTTTCTAAAGGAAATGTATCACTTTTAGATAGGTTATCTAAAATTAATGTATCACATGTAACATCACTAATTGCATTATTGGCTGATTTTAATATATGTACGCTTCCACGATAAGTAGCATTACCACCAGAGTGAGCAATTGAACGCGAAATAATTTGAGACCTGGTATCACTACCAATATGAATCATTTTTGCCCCAGCATCTTGAATTACGTGTTTATGAGATATAGCAATTGATATACATTTACCAATTGAATGATTACCTTTAAGAATTGTTGCAGGATATTTCATGTTTAATTTACTACCTAAATTACCATCAATTCATTCCATAATTCCATTTTCACCAACAATTGCCCGTTTAGTTACCAGATTTAAGACATTATCAGATCAATTTTGGATTGTTGAGTAGATACAATGAGCATTTTTACCAACATAAACTTCAACTACAGCTGCATGTAAATTGTTCTTATCATATATTGGAGCTGTGCAACCCTCATTGTAATGAACATAAGCACCATCATCCACAATTATTAGTGTACGTTCAAATTGACCAACAGACTTGGTATTTATACGGAAATATGATTGTAGTGGTTGACTAAGTTTTGTATTTTTAGGAACATATAAAAAACTACCACCTGATCATACAGCTGTATTAAGAGCAGCAAATTTATTGTCACTAGCTGGAACTAATTTACCAAAATATTTTTTAACTAATTCTGGATATTTTTTAATTGCTGTTTCAATATTAGTAAAAATTACATTTTTACTCATTAATTCTTCATGCAATTTATGATAAACTGTTTCTGAATCAAATTGATCATTGACTCCTGAAAAATACTTAGCTTCATTTTCTTGAACATTAAGCTTTTTGAATACATCTTTAATTTTTTTAGGTACATGCTCCCATGATTCTTGATAGTATTCTTTACCTAAAGCAGAAGCATAATAAATATAGTCATTATAATCAATAAAACTTAAATCAGGTCCCCATTTTGGTAATTTAATCTTTTTAAATAAAGCATATGCTTTAAGCCTATTCATTAACATTCATTTTGGTTCATTTTTTAATGATGAAATTAATTTAACTTTTTCCTCATCGAGACCTTTTTCAATTACAATTTTATTTATCTTTTTTTTCATATTTCTCAATTGCTTTTTTAATAGCAATTATTCCTACTTTGGCACAATTAATACGATTAATTTGTTTATTAACATTTTTATATGCAAGTAAATCATTTAATTTAGTTGAATCATATTCTTTACCATCGATCATATTTAAATAATTGTTAATGAAATTTAATGCTTGTTTTAAAGTCTTATTGATTAACATAATTGACATTATGTCAGTTGATGATGTGCTTATAGCACACCCTACACCAGAAAATTTAATATCATTTATCTTATTATCTTTGATAAAAAGATATGCCGTTAAATTGTCGATACAAGAAGGAGAAGAAGTGTTAAAAGAGCAATAATTTTTTAATTTATTAATGTTAGTATTCTTAACAAAATTTTTAGGATGTTCATAATGGTCAAGAATTATTGCACGCATAATTTGACTACTATTGCTATTTTTTAAGGACATTAACCAATTCATCTCCTTTCTTATACTTCTTTAATGCATTAACTAATAAATCAACATCCTGCTTAGTGTTATATATATAAAAACTTGCTCGTACAGCGGCGTCAATTTTAGTTATCAAATAAGAACACTTTGCACAAGAAAGACCCGATCTAACAATAATATTTTTAATTCCTAAATAATTTGCTAAATCTTGTGCAGAAACACCATTAATATTAAAATACACAATCGGAAAAATTGTTTTCTTATTGTAATATTTAATATTTTTGATCTCAGAAAAACGTTTATTAATATATTTTTTTAATGCAATAGCATGTTTTAAAATATTTTTCCAACCAAGTTTATTTAAATATTTAATTGCAGCATTAAACCCAATAATACCAGCAGTATTAGGTGAACCACCTTCGAACTTGTTTGGTCCAGATGCATATGTATAAGAACATGAATCAGCATCAATAATGGAATTCATTCCACCACCAAATTGAATTGGTTTAATTTTATTAAGTCATTTAGAATTAATATAGCAAACCCCTACACCTGTAGGACCTAGCATTTTATGAGCACTAAATGCCAAAAAATCAATGTTTGCGTTTTTAAGATCATGTTTAATATGTGGAATAGATTGTGTGGCATCAACAATAATAATGACATTAGGGGCAATTTGTTTAATTTTTTGTGTTAAATCATTGATATTAATTTTATAGGCAATAATATTATTTACATCACAAATAGCAACAATTTTTGTTTTTTTGTTAATTGATTTAATAATATCAGATTCTTTAGGATATATCCCTGTTTTTGCTCAAACAATTTTAGAATGTTTTCTATTACATAATTCAAACCATGGTAATAAGTTAGAAGCATGTTCTAAATAAGTTAAAACAATCTCATCATTTTTTTTAATAAATGGTTCAATACCAAAAGCAATCATATTTAATGATTGTGTGGCACCTGAAGTAAATATTATTTCATTAACACCAACATTTAATAATTTAGCTACTGACAATCTCGTTTCATTTATCAATTCTGACACATGATAAGTAAAAACAGAATCATTATTATGAGGATTACATGAATACTTCTTGTAATATTCGCTTTCTGCCTCAATGACTTGAATGGGTTTTAGACTAGTAGCAGCATTATCTAAATAACAAAATTTACTATTGTATTTAAATCATGGAAAATCTTTACGAATTTGTGAAAACTTTTTTTGATCCATATTTACTTATACATTTTACTTATCTTAGCAAGTAATTTTTTATAAATATTATTATATATTTGGTTACTTTGTGTTTTTTTGAGAACAAATAATTCTTTTTCTAATAAAATTTTTGTAGATTGATTGATATTTAAACCTTTGGTTTGTAGATAGAACAATGAGTTTTTGTTGAAATGTGAAATATTAACTGCATGATATGCATTAATTTTATTGATATCAACTAGTAATGCTGGAATAACAGAAATTTTTGCATCATTGCTAAAAATAAAACCATCAATTTTTTGTGAAGTATTACATCCTTTGGATGCACGAATAATTTTAGCATCAACATTGAAGTTTATTGAACTAGTTTTATTAACAAATAATTTTACTTCTAAATTAACAGTTGAGTATGGTTTATGATCAATTTCAATTTTATAACTATCTTTAGCATCACTAATTGCAGAAAAAAAATAAACATTTAATGTTGTGTTAGTATTAACTTTAAAAACAAAATTAAATGATTTATTTAATTCATTCATTTTTATTAGAAATAAATCCATTGATTTTGTAATGTTAAATGAAATATTCTCTTTTTTCAAATCATCTAAAATAATAAATTGATTAGAATTTAAATGGATCATTTTTGATAGATTGTTTTGTAGTTGATTGATACTTTTTGTAACCATTCTTTTTAATATCATCAATAATTTCAATTCCCCCAACTTTTTTTATTGTTTTATCAGCAATCAAAAGAACTTTATTTGGTTTTATTTTTTTAAAAATATTTAAATCATGAGAAATAATAATGGTAATATGTTTTTCTCTTGAATCATTAATATATTTAATGATTGATTTAATGGCATCAATATCAAGTCCGGCATCAATTTCATCAAGAAGTAGAACTTTTGAATCCAGTAATTTTGATTGAATTAATTCATGCTTTTTTATTTGCCCTCCAGAAAAACCAACATTTACAGAATGAGAAAGTAAATCATTATCAAGTGATAATTCTTTGAATGAATTGTTTATTAAAGCAAAATTTTCATAAAAAGATGAGTTAGGTTTATTTATTTTGATAATTTCCTTTAGAAATTCAATCATGGGTACACCTTCTAATTGCGGAGGATTTTGATCAACATAAAAAAAACCAAGACGAGCAATCTCATATGTTTTTAATTTATTTAATAAGAGTTTATTAAATAAAATTGATCCTTTTTTTATCTCAATTGAATAGTGTTGCATTAATGATTTAACAAGTGTAGACTTACCAGCACCATTTGGTCCAACAAGTGCTATAACATCACCAGTTTTTAATTTTAAATTAATATCATAAAGAATTGTTTTCCCATTGATATTAATTATCAAATTAATAATGGACAAAGAATCAAACATAAATATACACATAATTATATAACATTCATATGAGCGTTAAGAAATTGTTTGACACCAAACATTTAAGTTTATTTGAAACCAAAAAAGGATTTATTTATGCTGAAAGAAGAGGAGTAAATTCTACTGCTGCACTTTGTTACCGATTTAACAGATCTAAAAATTGTTATGAATTTTTAGTTAGATACCAACCTCTACCAATTAATAAATTTATCAATAAAATTGATAAATTTTTGTATCCTTGTTGTATCACTGGATCAATTGAAAAAAATGAAAGCGAAGAACAAAATATTATTAAAGAAGTTTTTGAAGAATCTGGTTACATTATATCCAAAAAAAATATTATTTCTGTAAATAAAGCTACTGCTACTACACAAATGAATGAAATTGTTTTTCATTATTTAATCAATTTAAATGGATGTAAAAAAACAAAATGCATGAATGATGGTAGTTTTTTTGAATCTATTAGTGTAAATAAATGAATTAATGAAAAACAACTAATCAATCTAATTATGAATAATAAAGAAATATATCTCTCATCACTTGGTATTTGTTATCTAATGTTTAGATTTTTAAAAATAAATAAATAAAAACATAATGTATATCATACGCTATGAAAAGATCAATAATTATGAATAAGAAATTTAAAATATTACTTTTAACATCAAGTGCTTTAATTGCTAATACAGCAGTAGCAAGTACATTAACTTCATGCTCATTTAAAAATACTATTATTGATATTGGTGGATATGATACTGGTTATGGTGTTAGTATGGCAACATATAACCGTATGGAAAGTGATTTCAAAGATCTATATCAATCTAGAGAAAATGAAGATTTAAAAAATGGTTTGATCACCAAATAAGAATACAAAACAAAATTTATTAAATTTTAAATCTAAATTAAATTCTTTCCATGCTGCTTTATTTACTAAAAAAAGTAAAGCATTGAGTTATACAATTAAAACAAATGCTTTAAGGGATTTTGCAATTGAAAATTATAGGATTAAATTGTCAAGAGTTTTAAATGTAAATCTCCATGAAGAAATGAATGAATTAAAAATTTCTGTTTTAGGTTCATTATTAGAGTATATGGATCAATATAATGTTAATGATCCCAATCAAAGAGATGAATTATTAGAAAAAGCAGATAACCAATTTGAACAATTTAAAAAAGAAGCTATTGAAAAATTCGGTTATGATGATATTGTTTCTATAATCCAATATGTTCAAAGTAATATGTATAAATGCTTCACTAATATTTGCGAAGAATTTGATGCTATTATTACCCAACAACTATTAAGTGATTTTTTAAACAATTATCAAATTAGTGTAAATACAAATTTAAGTGAAAATTATTATTGAGATAAACTTTATACAAAATATGGTTCCGGTAATCAAGAAATAGAAGTAAATGATTTTAATAAAATCTTTACTGTAAAAACAAAAACTAGTTATTTTTATGATGATTCATTATATGCAAATTTTGTAACTGACATTATTCCAGGATACACATTAAAACCTATTATTTATTCTATGGAAGGTAATTCATATGAAAATAGATACTCAATTAATGTTGACTATACACTTATAAAAAATGAATATCTT
>AUXO010197733.1_pt1 | contig 28850 bp, 22 predicted proteins | sample 768731 | NCBI WGS metagenome assembly AUXO01 (sample SAMN02715735, study PRJNA202380) | gut metagenome | biome: sheep rumen | host: Ovis aries | place: New Zealand: Palmerston North
GCAACAATTTACTTGGGTTTGTTTCATAATGAACAGTTGTTATCTGTTATGAGTTTAAAAAAACAAAACAACAAGATAGAAAATGAATGGGAATTGACACGTTTTGCAAATCTTAATAGTTATATAGTAAATGGAAGTTTCGGCAAAGTGTTTAAATATTTTGTAAAGAACTATCAGCCAAATATAGTCAAAAGTTTTGCTGACAGACGATGGACAATTGATAAGAATGACAATTTATACGTTAAAAACGGTTTTGAATTGGAAAAAGTAACCAAACCCGAATATAGATATACAAAGGGTCAGAATGACTATATACACAAATTCAATTTCCGAAAACAGATACTACATAGAAAATATGGATTACCTTTATCGATGACAGAAACAGAAATGACCGAAAAACTTGGATATTATAAGATTTGGGATTGTGGGCTGTTTAAATATGTGTGGCAGGCAAATAACGAGTAAGTTTTTTCATTTATGAAACAAGTAATACCAAAAAACATAAAAAAAGATGCATCAAAAAGAAAGAAGAAGCCAAAAGAAAAAATAATGGTTTCATATAAAGGCAAACCTTTTAAGCAAAGAAAGCACACAGACCAAAAGTATGGTGTAAGCAAATTGGAAAAAGATTTTGCAAGAGAGTTTCTTGATAAAGAAAAATTGATTTATATATATCAGTTTGAGGCAAAGGAAATCAAACGCTTTTATGATTTTGCCTTGACTTGTTATGATGATGTCAGATATGACTATGAAGAAAAGGATGGTATCCGATGCGTTAAACAAGAGGGTCAGTTTTTTCCTTTAAGTCTTTTGATTGAAGTAGATGGCTCGTGGTATCATGGTGACCCAAGAGTGGTAAGTGAAGAAAAAATTACTCCAATGCACAAGCATAATAAGTTTATTGACGGTTTGAAAGACCAATGGGCGGCGTTGCACGGTGTTCCTTTATTAAGAATATGGGAATATGACATAAGAAACAATCCCCAAAAAGTAAGAAAAGAAATTGAAAAATATATAGTTAATGGGAAAAAGAGAAAACAAATCAGGGAAAACAAAAGAAAACCGCATTAAATAATATTTTTTGAAAAAAAAACGTGTTTTTGATATTTTTATGTATACATAAATTATAATTGCGTTTTTATTGAAGCATGACTAATTCGATAGAAGGAATACAAAAGAACTTATTTGAAATAATTTTTCCGGAAGGTTGTAATTTCAAAAGTTATAAAGTTGTCAGTTTTAAAATTGAAAATGTCAAACTAAAATCGCCTTATTCAAAGCAAATAATAATAAAATTTTATCAAACACAAGGATGGGGTGATTTTTCTTTCATAGAAGAAAGTAAAAACTTCAATAAACTATACAATCCTTCAATAATACGTAAGGAATTTGATAAATACGGTAAGGCGACAACATATGAAAATTTTAATGACTGCAAGGTAGTAGAGATAAAATTTGACAATAATGATGTCTTTGAAAACAAAAATAAAACTTGCACGTTAGTTTTTGGTTACGATAATATAAGTAGTGAAAATGTAACAAAATAGATGAAAGTAACATTATATGTACCATTTGCAAATGGCGACCCTGAGAAAGGCTTTAAATATGAGGGCGAGGAATTGACAGCCAAGAAATATGTAAAAATGGAAGAGGAAGAATACTATACCCACAAACAAGGTGTAGACCATATGGTTGTTACAAGTCTTGGTGAAAATATGGCATACAATACATACAAAAAAAGAAAAATTAAAGTAAAAAACCAATCATATTCTTTCCATAAGGTGGAAGCCAATATCAGAAATTCAGATAATACAGAGATAACAGTTACGCAACTTGACAGATTGTGGGGAAATAAGGAGCAATTTGGACTGTTTGTATATTTGAATATTGATGAACAAGGATTTATGAGAAAACCCGATTTGGAAATTGACTTAAAGATGTGGATAAAAGACAGTCAGAAAATTTTTAATATTTCCGAACTGAGTGACGTTGAAAAAGTGTACCATTTACCTAAAAAAGATTTTAAGATAGATTTTAATAATGGCGAAAATCACGCAGTACTAAAAAACTGTAAATTTGCCAAACTTTTATCTTCTGTCAGAAAAGCCAATGGTGAAGCAATGATAACATCATTTGCCATAATTGTTGAAAAAATAATATTTACAAAGAGTTAAAATAATAAAACTATGACAGATATTGAAATTATAGAAGAACAAAGAAAACGCCGTTTGGCGATATTAAAGGCTTCCAATGAACTTTTAAAGCAAACAAAGGAAGAGGCGTTGAAACATACGGGCGACCCGCTAAAACGTGCTGAATTGGAGAAACAATTTGACAAAGCACTATCTGAAAATAATATTAAGGCTAAAAATCAACTCAATGCGAGCGTTGAAGAAGTAAACAATGCTTCGTATAGAGAAGCTGATGATTATTATGTCAAGAAGTATGAAGAACGTTTGAAGAAAAAGGGCATAAGTGATGACGAACTTAGAAGAAAGGAAACAGTAACTGTGACAATTGGTGGTAATGACGGAGAAAATAAAAAAATAAGAAGACGCAGACGTGGTGCAAAGAAAGACGAAAGTGAAATTGTGCGTCTTGAAAATGAAGATGAAATAATGAATATGACAATGGTAAAAGACGATTCTGACATAGAAAAAAATATTAAAAAGAATCAACAGTTTGAGCATACTATTGTAAAAAGGGGAAATAATAAAATTGAAAAGATGAAAGATGAAATAGAAGATAGCCTTGTGTCAAAGAAAATTAAAGTTAAAGATGAAACAGAAAAAGAACGAATAACAGTTGCAAATGAAACTGTTAATGGGGTAAATGATGCTATAACTGTTGCAAATGAAGCCGTTAAGCAAAATACCAACAACAGACCAAAGGTAAAAAAAGAGAAGACAATCGATTATAGTTTCGATTTTTCAAATATACCAAGTTATGTACAGTATGACGTAATACCACTGCCGTCAAATGGTGAGTGTTATCCAATAGATAGTCCGTTACGATGTGGAAGAATACCAGTGGCTTATCTTACAGCATCAGACGAAAATATTATGGCATCACCTAATGTGTATCGTGACGGAAAACTACTCGACATTATACTTGAAAGAAAAGTACTTGATAAAAATATAGATGTCAAGAAACTTTGTAGTGGTGATAGGGATGCTATTATATTGTGGCTACGTGCAACTTCATATGGCACAGATTTTCCAATCACAGCAACAAATCCTGAAAGCGGTAAAGAATATAAGGTTAATGTAAACCTTGCACAGTTTAAATATAAGGATTTTAATTTAGAGGGTGATGATGAAGGGCTGTTTACATATCAGACCGAAAGAGGTGATATAATCAAATACAAATATCTGACAGAATGGGATGAAGAATTACTGAGAGATGAAATTACAGCTCAGATAACGGATTCAACCAAATTCAATATTGTAAAGTCAATTAATGATTTGAGTACATACTTAACATTGTTTAATGCAACCGAAGAGGAAAGGACAATGCTTAATGAGGATATTGAAGAAATTAAAGACATTGTGGGTGATTTGCCAAATAATGAAGGGGAAGTTTATCCAAATATTGTTACGGCACAAATGATGTTGAATGTTGTTTCAGTAAATAATAACCGTGATAAAGAGTATATTAAAAACTATGTTGAAAATATGAGAACTAAAGATGCAGCGGGGCTTCGTAATTATATATCAGAGAATATGCCCGGTGTAAACTTTAAGTTTGACGTAAACATCCCTAAGAGCGATGGAGGTGGCTCTTTCAGTACGTTTCTTACTATCTCGGATACTATTTTCATTAACATCTAATTTTGATGAATCTCTTAAAGAAGAGTTGTGGTTGTGCCATAAATATATGGATTTATCAATGGATGAATTGATGAAAATGACAACAAGTGACCGTAAGAGTTTTATCATATTACATAATAAGATTTCGGATAAAGAAAAAGAGAGGTTGGAAAAACAAAGAAAAAAATAGCAATATTGAAATGAATAGTTCCTTAACAATATCGTTTTGGAACTATTTATGTTTATAAATAAAATTGTGAATGTTTTTGTAAATAATGGCTGATTTAGATAGCATAGAAAGACAAATAGATAAGATAATTGGTCTAATGCAGAATGGTGGGGGTACTACAAGTGGAAATGGTGGTGACTCATCAAGTAGTGGTAATAGCCAAAAGGGGAAAAACTTTTTTAGTGAAAGAAATATAAATAGATTTGAACATTTTGCATCACAGTTAGCTGACACTGTTTCAACAATAATCATAGGTCAACTCCAAAAGCAACAAAACACTTGGATGGCCCAACAGAATATCTATCTTAAAACGTTAGATACAGGTAAAGCCGTATTCCAAAGACATATGAACACCTTTGGTAAAGGCATGAATAGTGCTATTTCATCAACCTTTACATCAATATTACAAGGCGTAAATGAAGGTGCATATAAAGCTGCTAGTGCTTCGGTAGATTATGCAACCGAAGAAATGAAAAACACCCTTAAGGATTTTTCTGATAGGGCATCATTAGGCTTCTATAAAACAATAACCCTACAAGAAACTGCACTTAAAAATCTACAAGAAACCTACAAGCAATTGGGTGCAGGAACTAATTTAGCGACAGGTTTAGTATCGACTATTGGCGGTGCTGTTGGTGGTCTTGTCGGTGCTTGGAGTAGTCTTGTTGGTGGTATTGTGCAGTCAGTGATTAGTAACTATACAAAAATTGACACAGCCAAAGAACAAATTCAAGTTGAACAAGCAAAGAAAAATATTGAAGTAGAGCAAAAGAAAATTGATATTTTACGTGATATACAGTCTGATGCTCTTGACATAGCAAAAAACTCATACGACTTAGTTTTAAATTTTGCAAATTCAATTGAAAAGGTTATTTATACACAAGATGAAAATGCAAAAGCCATTATCAACACTCTTGGTATATCAGGAAGAAATACTGAAATTTATGAAAAATTCTTTTATGGGGCACTTAAGAATTTAAGAATTGTTGACAGTAATGGTAAAACAACATATCTAAATGAGGATAGTAAAAGTTTGTTGGAAGCACAAAGACTATATAATGAGGCTTCTACTCGTAATCAAGTAATGTCTGCTGAAGACTTCATTAAGAACTCGATGTTAGGCACAGTTTTGGGTGACAAAAATCTTGCTTCAACATTATTAGGTGATATGGACTATTTCAACAAATCTGTTGCAACAGGTACTGATATGATTTTTGAGATGTTCAAAGAAGCAAACAAAGCAGGTGTTTCAAATAAGAAATTTGCAAAAGAATTACAACAAAATTTAAAACTTGCACAGAAATATACTTTCAAGGGTGGTGTTAAATCGATGATGGAAATGTCTATTTGGGCACAAAAAGTTCGTTTTAATATGCAAAATCTTGAAGGTTTGGTTGATAAAATTCAAGACGGCGGATTAGAAGGTATTATAACAGAGGGTGCAAAACTTCAAGTACTTGGCGGTCAGATGGCAATGGGTGCAGACCCTTTGGCTATGATGTATGAGGCGTGGGCTGACCCTGAGGCTTTGGCTAAGCGTTTTGTTGATATGACAAAGGGTATTGGTACGTTTAACAAGAAAACTGGCGAAGTTGATATTGTTGGTGCTGATGCTATGAGGCTTAAACAATATGCTGAAACTATTGGTATGAATTATACAGATGCTCGTGCACAAGTTACACAGCGTTTGAAAGGTGAACAGATAGACAGACAGTTAACTGCTAATTATAACGACGCACAGAAAGCACTCTTATATAATAAAGCAAAATTAAATGCTAATGGACAGTGGGAAGTTACACTTGATGACGGTACAGTCAAAAACATTAACAATTTACGTGATACTGATTGGAACTCACTGATGCCAACCGAAGAAAGTATTGAGAATTATGTATCAAAAATATATTCAATATTAAACCAAGAAGAAGCAGCAAAAAAGAAACAGCAGGCAGACTTGGCAGATGCAACGCGTGGGACAATATTTGAAGAATTTACCAAAAGGTTAAATATTACTTTAGAATCAACTAAGGGTAAATTAGGTGATGAATTGGTCGATTTGGTTAGTAAAGGTGCAAAAGAGGCAACTAATGCGCTAAAGCAACAATATGACAGATTTGGTGATATATCAAATAGATTTGATGAAATTTTAACTGTTATTCAAAAGAGTATTGAAGAGACCAATAAGATATATAATGACAACAATAGCCCTCTATTCAAAGTGTTGGCTTATCTTGCTAATCCAACAGAAGAAGGTAAAAAAGCATTATTGTCGATGGTTGGTGAATCTGCCAATAATAATAGCAATAATAGGAGAAGAAATTATGTAACGTATAACAACGCGACTAAACAAACAATTCATAATTTAAAACCAGATGAATTGAAATATTTGGAAGAGCAAGGTTGGCCAAAATGGACTGTTGGTGAATTCAATCGTGAAGGCAAATGGCAGTGGAGGGAAGGTGTGAGAGAAGCACTTGTTAAATATCGAAAAAATAAAGCGTTATCTACTTACAATAAGCAAAACATAAATGATGGTATAATTTCATCAGGAGAACCAAAAGTAACGAGAATTAATGATGGTTTAGTAAAAAGTGACCCAAAGGACGTTGCGATTTTTGCAAAAGAGGGCGGCGTGATTGGTGGTTTCCTTGACAATTTGTATCAAGATACGCGAGCAGCAATGAGTGGTGGTTTAGGAAATGGACAACCATTGAAGATTGAAATAAGTGGTAAGTTAGATTTGGAATCTGATGGTCAAACCATTAATATTATAAATGAAATAAAGAATAATCCGGTTTTAATAAGGACTATATCACAAATGTTGGCACAACATATGAGTAGTGCAATAAATGGTGGCAGAGGACGAGGTTCATTAACTTATGGTAGTGTTTAATTACTTAAAAAGTTATATTTTATATACTTATAATAAATGATTAGTGATTTTAGTGAGAATTAGATATGGAAATTTCAGCATTTGAAACTTTATGGCAAACACCGATTGAAGAATACTGCGCAAAAGATGCGGGTTTTCGTCAGATGTTGAGGCTTATGGATATCAACGCGGAAAGACAAAATGAAAGAGGAATTGTTTTTGGCGATGCCATAAGTGGTGCAACTAACAGTGTTAATCTGAATGTGTATGACTATGACTACTCATACGCTAAGGATATTAATTACCTTAACAGGTTTCAAAGAAATGACGCTAAAAACAATGCTACACAGTATGTAAAAACCGATGAAAATGGCTTAAATTATAAAAATCACAACAAATTATATGGTGAAGTAGTTGACCTTTACTATGATGATAATGGCACTGGACGCAACAAGTTTGATAGTGACAAAAAGACTGACGAATATTATGCAAATCACAATCATGATAGTATTTTATATAAAACCAAACAACTTTTCAGAGCGAAAAAGATAAATACAATAATCAGTCGTTTTTATACTGATAACCCTAACAACATAATAAACGGAACGTCTGAAAGTGCAAGCACAAAAAACTATAAATTATCACATGGTCGTAACCTTTTAACTTTTGATGCAGAAAGATACAATGAAGCATATAATGAAAATGGTTATAAAAATCCATACTGTAGGGTTTGGACACATCACCATCAATATAGTGAACAAAGAACAAGACTAATACGTCCGTTCTATTATGAAGACGAAGACGAGGGGACAATACCAAGAAAAACAACTGACGTAAACAAATGGGATGCTTTCAAGGATGTTGCTGACACAACTCAAAGGTTAGATAGTACAAATAAAAATCAAAGTACTTGGGGTTGGAGGTCAAGTGGTGTAGATAACTACAAACTATCAGTTTTGGATAATGAAACTGGATTTGTGAGAATTGCACCTAAGTTCAGAGGTGGTGCAGAAAAAAATATTCACACAAAAGATTGTATGTTTTCTATTGAAAATCTTGCTTGGCAAGGTTATGACCCATATTCTTTTGAACAAGCATTGTCTTGGGAGCAAAGAGGACCTTTTGGGGGCAGAATTATGTGGTTTCCTCCTTATGGCATAAGGTTTAACGAAGAAACGAGCGCACAATGGAATGAACACACATTTATTGGGCGTGGTGAAAACGTGTTTACATATAGTAATACTTCAAGAAGTGGCACACTTGAATTTATGATGGTGGTAGACCACCCATCTATTATTGATTATGCGACTTGGCATAATCCACCCGAATTGAAAGATACGGACATTTTAAGATTTTTTGCGGGTTGTAATACTGGCGATAGAGGGGGTGAACAGAAATATTTGCAAGCATTTGCACTTCCAACACCGCTAACAGACGAATATTTGAAAAGAGAAGACATTGAAGTTAAGGTCGAGAAAGAGACACCTGTTGTTGAAGATGATATAAAACTAATATTTTATGTGTTTTTTCCAAACAACTATAGTGGATATTTTGACCGAAAAGATTTTACCCTTGTAAATCCAATAACATATTTACTTGCTGGTAAAGGTGCACAATGGAGTGTAAATACTGAAGATGTTACGCAATCATCCTCATTACAATTGGACTTTGACTTAATTATCCCCGATAATTTTGGTGAGGGATATGAAATGGTTAGTAGTGGTAGCGATAAGGATGAACAAGACCGTACAGGCAATTATATTATAGGTACAGGAAGCCCAAATGGTTTTGGTAAAACCAAATATATACAGAACAATGAGAAACGTTGGTATTATAGAATTGATGGTAGATATTCAACAGACATAACAAACAAGTCAGTTGAAAACACGTTTGGACAAACTTTAAAAACAGAAGAAGATTATAAGGATTCTGTCTCATTACATCTAAACTGTGATGCGGGCACCGTTAAAGGCTTATTCAATGAAGAAAGCGATGATGTTTATTCTTTGGCTGAGGTTGCCTATGTCTTACTAAGTACTGAAGATGAAGAAGAAAATGATAAACAAAGAATTATTAAACTTAATTCAGGGAAATTTTATTCTAAAAGAATTGAAAGACTAAAAGAATTATTGGGTAAAAGTGAAAATTCAATTTATTCAGTAACTGAAGTGGAATGTGTCGGCTATTCCAACGAACACGGTAATAATAAAGAAAAAGATGTCAATAACAAACGTAATGTTTTCTTGGCACAACAGAGGGCTGAAACAATATTGTCTTGGTTTAAGAGTAATTATAATAAGGGCGATTTCAAAACAAATGCGACGTATGAATCAAGTATGAAAGTACCCAATAAGATTGTTGATGTGAACTCACTTGAAGCAAAGAAATGGCGTTCGGCAAAAGTGACTGTCACAATTAAAAAGAATAAAACAACCGATTTAGAAGGTACAACGTCACAAGAAAACTTTAAAGGTTTCAAAAAGACAGACCGTACAGGTACTGTTAATGGTAAAGAAGTGGTTTTATATGAAAATACCAACGAAAATGACAATAGTAAGAAACACGAGTCTTGGTACTATGATGATGAAACGCAACAAATGATAATGTATAAAAATTCTTATGCCACAAAATTAAGAAGTGGTAAAGGATGGACAAGTACTTCAAATTCACATTATGCCGAAGAAGTGGTTGATGAAAAAGGTAATACTGTTGTGCAATTAAATAAAGAAAATGTGGGTGATGAAAATAATCATCTGCGTTATGACCAAGAATATTACTTCTTCAAGGAATTAAAGGCTAAAGACCCGGCAATATTTGACGAGTTGACAAAGAAATTACAATATTTTGACCCCGCATTCCACTCAATGACGCCTGAGGGCTTTATGGGAAGGCTTAATTTCTTACAACAGTGCACAAGACAGGGTGACACTATAAGTGCTTCTGATAAAAATGGCAAGACAGCAAACAATCTCGCATTTGGAAGACCACCTTTCTGTATTTTAAGGTTTGGTGATTTCTATTATCAAAAGATTGTTATTAGAAACATTAGTATTAGTTTCGACCCACTTGTATTAGATTTAAACCAAGAAGGTATTGGTGTAGTTCCACTTATTGCAAATGTAACAATTTCATTCAATTTCATTGGTGGTGGTGATTTAACAGGCCCTGTAAGAAGACTACAAAACGCTATGAGTTTCAATTATTATGCAAATGGCAGACTGTATGATAACCGTGCTGATAGGGTTGAGCATGAAAGAACAAATTGGGAGACTATGGGCGCATTAGATAATAATAAAGTGGACTTCAAAAATTCACACTTTCATCATACACAGATGGCTGATACAAAATAAAGGATATATTTGTACTTAATATGAATAATTACTATGATAGATATAAGGATTTAAGATTAGATGGAAAAATATTGCATTTTCCACCAATAAAAATTGATAGAGAGAGTACTGATTTGTTTGTTGTATTCGATAAAAATACAATGCGATTAGATAACCTCTCTTATCGCTATTATGGTGACCCAAATTATGCATGGTTGCTAATGTTGGCAAATCCACAATATGGCAGTTTGGAGTTTGATATACCTGATAAGGTAACGTTTAGAATACCATATCCGTTACAAACTGCTTTAAATCGTTACGAAAGCAAAATGAAGAAATATTTGGGCGTTTAACATTTTTTAACCTAAAATTTTTGGATATTAGAAATAATTGTTTTATCTTTGCACTTAAATTCAAAGTAGAACAATTATTTTTTATGCATTATGTTAAGAGGTTTTATAATATTATTGATAATGTTTCTTTCTTGCATTTGTAATGCACAGATGTTGAATTACAAGGGTAAGAAAATGGTTAGCAGGGTAGAAGTATATTATAACGAAAACAATACGCCGCTATATACATATGATTTTGGCTATGATAGTTATAAAAGACTAACGGATATTGTGCGCATAAGCAAAGGGAGGAGAACTGTATGGCAGAAAAGGAATGGTAAGTTAATTCGTATTGATTATTATGGTAACGGACAAATAAACAAAAACAACAAATACATTTATAAATTTAATGAATTTGGTGTACTGAAGGAAATGGTAAATAATATCATTTATACAACGGGTGATGTTATACCACTTTATTATACATTTGAGTATGGTGCAGGTAAACTAACAGGACTTATAATGACGGAGAGAAATGACTTTATGAAAAAAAGTTATGAGTATGTTAATGACAACTGTTATTTCTCATCCTTTGCGCCAAACAACTATAACCCTAAAATAGAAGAAAAGGGGAGCAGTTATTATAGTGATGCAATAAATGACACAAACATTAACTTTTTCTATCTGACAAAAGATAGTCGAGATTGTTTTACAGAAATGGCAACTGAGTGGTTACCAACGGCTTCACGTAATTTGATTGAGAACAATTTTTCAAATCATTATTCATATGACTATGACGATAGGGATAATATAAAGGAAATAATGATTTATACACGACTTAATGGTGATTATAAGACGTTGAAGATATTTTATCTTGAATAATTTTGCCTTGATTTCGGATTTTTAACTACTTATATTTATAGGTAATAATACAGTAAAACCAACCGAAATCAATGCCTGCAAAAGTCGATGATAAAAACAATGATTTAAGGATTATATACATTGAACCCAATGATGTTTATGACGCAGCTTCAAACAACGAACAAAAGGGTGAAGAATTAACACCAAAATATGAAGATATGTGTATATCGTTCAATTTGATAATTGAACAATATGAGCGTATTGTTGGTGGTCAAAAAACAAGGGGCAAGCAATATTCGATTGAATGGCGTGACAGTTTTAAAAAACGAGCATCCGTTCTTCAAGGAAATAGAGGCGACTTTGATGTAAGTGTGGATGATGAGAAAACAAATGACCCAAATCATTATAACTATCTCACAACATATTATACTGATATAAGTTTTGATTCTGTCAGTAAAAAAACTGAAATTGAAGGTTTAGGTGTTGAGAGTGTACAAATTTCGTATGAAAGTTGGTACACTCCTACTGTTGTTATTAAGTTTGTTGATGTTCGTGGTTCTTCTTTGTTTGGCAGAGAGGAAGCAATACACAGAGATGAGAAATTAACGGTTGATAATATTTTCGGTGCATTTTTTACAATGCCGTATCCATTATTTAGGCTACAAGTTAAAGGCTTTTTTGGAAAGCCAGTCACATATCAGTTGGCTTGTAGCGGTTTCAAAGGCGAATTTAACTCACAAACAGGTAATTTCGAAGCAGTTGCGACTTTTATAGGATATTCTTGGTCATTATTGACTGATATACCATTTTCTTTCTTGGTTGCTGCACCCTATGCAACTTATATTGGTAAAGAATATTGGGAGCGTAAAAAAAATAGCAGGGAATGGCAACTTTGGGATGATGAAAGTAGTACTGTATCACCACCAACGCTGTATGATGTTTTCAGAGATATAAAAAATGCTGATAAAAATTTAGAAGAAACAAATTCTGCTGCTACTGATGCACAAAGTGAGGAACTTAGTTCAATAACAAGTGAAAAAGAAATGTTGAATAATATCAGTACCTCACTAAACAATGTAATAAATGGCTTCCAAAACGTTGTTGATGGTAATACTATATTAGTAAATGACGAAACAAACAAAAAAGAGCAACTTTTACTATTTTCAAGTGGAACTGATATAAATGTCAATGATGAATTGATTCATTATTATGAAAATTTGTATAGTGAAATTGAAAAATATGAAAGCAGTTTCAGAACGAGTGGAATTACTAAGGATAAATTACCAAACAATTGGGCAGCACTTCGAGCATACGGAATTAAGGCTAAAAAGATTTTTACCGTTGATAAGAATAATATAACAATATCAGTAAAGAAATCATTAAAAGACATAAGTTTTAATGATGTGCGTGGTTGTGATAAACTCACACAACTAATGGTCGATAAACTTACAGATGCGATAAATAAAAAAAGTAATGTTATTAAGCCTTATTGCTATCTGATTGATTTTAAGGATTTAAGAAACTTGGTTAATTGCCGTCTAAAAAATCTAAGTGATAGGGAAAATGAAATCACTACGTTAGTAAATGAAATGTTGGAGTATAGGGTTAAGGATATTCTACATTTTAAACCTTTCATCGGTAATGTATTCAAAATTATTTTCTGTCACCTTGAAACATTTTGTCATATAATGTTTGATTCGGCTGATGAAATTTATAAGCAATGCGAAAAAAACGAAAGATTACCTAAAAATCTTGGAATAACAGAAGAAAATACTGACATTTTACCAAATGCCACTAAGAATATTGTTCCTTGGCCGGCAGTTTATAATAGGGGGGTAAAAACAAGTGAATGTGGATATGAAAGTGAGGCAATATCAAACATTTATGCTTGGGTTGGCAATTTCAGCCATAATTTCATCGAAGAAAAGGTTGTATATGCCATACAAGAAGGAATACAAAAGTTGGTAGAAAGCACTACTGACGAAGGAGGTGCTGATGAACCAAGTAAATTTTTCATATTACCAACGGAGTTTGCTTCAAATAAAAGTTCTTTCGCTTCCATTAATTTAACGTCACTGTCAGATATGTCAGGATATCTTGCAATGCGCTGTGCTTCTATCATTGGTGTGCTATGTGGTAATAATATTGATATAAACCTTGCAACGCTATTGGGTAAAATCGACGCTTATAATCTTTACAGTATTAATAATGACCCAACGGCAATAAAAGGTGTTTTTACTGATAATGTAACGGCTGAAACAATAAAAGGTATTGCATATTGTAACAGTAATTATGATACAATGGCGACTAATTCTGAAACAGAAGCAGACCCGAACAAAAAGTATCATTCATTTGAGACTGTGAAAATAAACAAATATGCCAAAAATGGGCGAAAACCAATGTTTGTGCGAAACAATAGTACCAATACATTCGTACAATGGTATGATGAAAATGACAATAAGTTTGTACCAACAAGGTTAAAAGACTTTAGACAATATAACAGACAAGATTTTAAATATACGCACAACGAAGATAATATACCATATTTTATACCACAAACATATGAAGACACATCGGGTATAATAAGGGCTTACGATTGGATATATAACTGTAATGTTGAAAATAAAGAATACATTAAAGACAGTCAGAAATATGTTAATAAATCAATGTTCAATATTGTAACTAACGATAACGATGTTGCGAGAATTATTAACAGAGTTGAAACATTATCGGCAGGTAATAATACAGTAAACGGTTACGAAATCAAGGAAGACTTTACACCATTCATAGATAAATTCTTAAAGGTTGGTAAGAAGTATAATACCAAGTATTATGCTAATGTTTCACATATGTTAAGTGGAAATGCGAATGCATTAAGCATTCAAACTATTTCGACAAAAAGTGAAGCAAATTTTGATGCTAATATGTTCTATTATATTGGATGGGATAGAACGCAAAATAACAAGTTGATAAATGATGTTGTAATCAATAATGACGGTGATTTTGAACTCACAACAAATAAAGAAAACGGACTGACAGTATCAACGGATAATTTGGTAATACAAGAATTTAAGGTTTACTATAATATTAACAATCTTGGCTCAAGTTTTACCAATGAAATTAATGCAAAAGAATGCAATATTTTTGGTTGCCCATTCTATTATGGGCAATACTATAAAGTTAAAGAAGGAGAAAGTGAAAATGAAAGGGATGCAAGAAAACTGAGAGTGAAAGCGTTGCTATTTTTACACACTTTCAAATTTAATTATTTGCAACCTTTAAATATATTTTCGGCGAATAAAAAAGTTGGTGGTTTAGAGTCCGTACCAAAGGCATATCTATTACTTTTGGGCGGATTACTATGGAGAAAAAGATATGCAAAAAAGAAAAAGAATGCCAACATAGACCCAATTGATTGGAATAATGGCGGTCATGGTAGTTTTTCGTGGAAACCTGCGTCAGTCAATGAAACGTTATTTGTAAAGAGTAATAATGGATTATATTTCAGCATATTAGAAAAAAATTCTAATTTGAGATATTTTTCATTGAAAAATTTGTTTGGGGTGGAACAAGTTACTCATAACGTTGAAAATCAACTGATTAGTCTGTTTGAACAATTTGCGACAACAACTTTTGCAGGAATTAAGTCAAGATATGAATTAAGAAATGTCTTAAACAAAGTACCTGCTGAATATGATGCAGAAACAATGCTTAAAGATATTGGCGACTTAATAAAAAAAATAAAACCACTAAAAGAAAATAAAGATAAAAAAGAGATAGCCAAAGCCAAAGAAACCATCCCCGTTTGGACACGTAATAATGGTTTTACGGGTTGGGCAGGAAAATATTCAAGAATTAATGCTACGTCTGGAACTCTTGGGTTAAAAATGTTATTAGACGAAGAAGACACGGAGTTTCAAGATATTTTCAAAGACTTGTATCTTGGAAGTTATATCATAGTAGATAGTTGTCATATAAAAATGACAGAGTCAAAAAGTGACATTACAGTTAATGATAACTTATATAATGCGTATCTTAATGGCTTTTTAACATCAACAAAAGATATGACAAGTAATGAAATTGTTAATGTTGGTGGCGATGTTGATATGAATGTGTCTTTACAGACATATAAAAATCAAGATTTGAGCATTTCAATATATTATTATCTTAAAAATTTGTGGGATAAATGGTTAGTATCTTCCGACACTAGTTATTTTGACGTAGCAAACTTCTTTAATAATAACTTTGTCTTTATTGACTCGTTTTATAAGAACACATATCACTATTTGGCAATAAACTGTCAAGACTTTTATGATGCGTGGATTGGCTTGGCTGATAATGGCTCTCTATTTTCTTTTATAAGTACAGTTACAAAAGACCACGGTTGTATATTTTTACCTGTTCCTGATTTTATAGCCTTTAACGGAAAAAGTATGGCGGAGGCAAGAAAACAAGATGTTGAAACAATGAATAATTTGTTTAGACCAATGCCGTTTAATGCAATTCCTGAGGTTTCAAATAATAATAAGTTTGTTGTGATGTATGTTCACGACACATCACACATACCAAGTAATGATAACGGATATAAAGTTGATACTTATGATATATGGTCACATGACTTGGAAAATGAAGGCTATACTGATATAGCGAAAAGTTTGTTTAAGTCAACAAATAGTGACAGTTTTGATGAGGATAGTGACATAGTGACGCGAGAAGGGTATAATGTACCTTCATTTGGTGTTGCTTTTGGCAGGCAAAACAATCACATATTTAAGAATATTCGCGCAAATATGGAGAACCCTATAATGACCGAGCAAGCGATAAATGCTCTGTGGAATATAGCAAAGATGGGTTCAGCCGGTGACAGAAAGGTATGCTTTATTGGTCAAGATACATTTAATGTATTCACCAATTACTCATATAGCGTATCTGTCGAAATGATGGGTAACGCACAGATTTGTCCTCTTATGTATTTCCAATTACTAAACGTACCAATGTGGAGGGGTACATATATGATTTATAAGGTTGAGCATAATATGACGCCCGGTAATATGATTACAACATTTACCGGAATGAAAATGTCTAAATATGCAAAGCCATTTAACACGACATTCTTTATTAAGAGAAATGAAATGTATGGTAGTTCAAGTGGTAACCCATATGACGACAATTGTGATTATAGTGAACCCGAAAACTGTAAAGATTTTAATGAAAATTGGGCAAGTTTGGTAAGAAAAATGGGGCGTTGGTATGAAAATAATAATGTTGGATATGGAACTCAAGAAAAAGAATGTTCACTTTTAGGTAATGCTAACATAAGACCTGACTGTTCGGGTTTTGTTGGTGCTTGTTTAGCATACTTAGGTATCAGTTTCAAAAATGGGGAGACACCATATTATCCTTCTTCAGCAGATTATCTAAGTGAAAGTAATAATGTGTATAAAACATTAGTATCAAACGGTTTTGAAAGACTCAGATATAGCAAAAATAGTTTACGCTGTTATGATATAATAGTAAGTTCAAATCATATGGAAATATATGCGGGTAATAAGAATGAACAAGATATATCATATGCTTGGGGAAGTGACCACAGTAAAAAAGATAATGGCAGAGTGGGTGGTTTACCTTGCCCGATGTATAAAAAGGCTGATTATACAGTAATATGGCGTAAAAAGAAAGATAATAAAAGTTAAAATAACATAAAATACTATGAGTTGTTATGGTATAGTACCAAGTGGAATGTCACCACCTGCGTTATCAACAGAAGAACGAAAAAATATATGCAAAACTTGTTACAATTGGTTTATAAAAGCCGGTTGGAGTGATGCTTTTGCTATGGGTGTGTTGGCAAATATTCAAGCGGAATCAAGTTTTGACTATAAGGTTTTGACTTGGGATGGCAATTCTGATGGTCATGGAATTGGTGGTGGTTTAATTAGTTTTTATTATAATGGCGAATTGCCTGGTTTGGCTAAATTCTGTGATGGCGGTAGTACAAAAAAAGTTGACGATATGAACGTTGAAATAAAAAGAAGTGGTATATTACCTTATCCGAACGTTGCACTCAGTAGTAAAAATCAAGAGGTTTTGAAAAAAAATGGATATATTTTCCCTTATAATTTAGGTCAGCAGTTAAATTTTCTAATAAAAAGGGCAAAAGAAGAAAATGCGCCTATTAAAGATGGAAATCCGAGTGAGTGTTGTAAATGGTGGTTAAACAAAATTGAAAAGCCAAAAGAAAGGCCTGATAGATGGAAACGTTGGGGTAATACGATTTTAAAAAACTTAGGGAAAAAATAGAAATTTATAGATAAATTTTGTGATTTCCGAGTTTTGTGTTATATTTGCCGAAAAAAAAAATTATGTAAAACAATTTATGAAAAAATATATTGGTAATGTTGTTGTAAGTTCTGTAAATTCTATTATTGATGAATGTTATAAAAAATGTTTATCAATCGAAGAGGCTGATGAAAATTTGCCTACTATCATAATTGGCTTGGAAAAAGCCAAAGATACAATTACAGACTTTAATATTCTAAAAAACAAATACAAAAATGAAATGCTATGGTGGACTTTCTCGAAAACGGAAAGGCGTATTGATTATGATGTAAAAATGGAAGAATTTTATATTTTTTGTATAAATAAAATCATTAGTGAAATCGAATATATTAATATTAATATTATTAACTCATCGTTAACTTCACTAAAAGAAACGTTAAGTGTATTAAATAATAATAATTTAAAATTATATTATATAGATAACGATAAGTTTGTTTTTATTTATGATGTTTTATGCAAAAAGATATATGGGTTGTCAATAAGTACGTGTTCGTTTTTTGGGATTAACGTTAATGAATTATTGGGAGATTTGAATAAAACTTATATGTTACAAATCAGAAATTTTTATTGTATTCCAAAGAATGTTAGGCGGTTAATAAACAATGAAATATTAAGTGAAATAGTTCTGTATCAATTTTTTAGTAAAAAGTAGATATTTATAGTAATAAAACGTATAAGAATATTACATATGGCATTAAGATTTTTAGGAAAAAACCCAAATAGAAAATATGTAAAGCAAGCACCAAAAAGCCACGTAACTCATACAATAAAGTTAGTGGAAGACAATGTTGCTGTTAAAGAAAATAAAACTAAAACAAAAGAAGATATTATGGCAGACGAAAGACTTACCAAGATAGAGAATCTGATGGGAACTAAAGCACCAAAACGTAAAGTAAGGGTTGAGAAGAAAGAAAAGGGTTTGATAGAACGCACAAGTAATAGTGACATTTTATTAACCGAAGACAACAAAATGGTATTGAATGACTAAAATAAAATTCTAAAAACGTAACAAACAATGGATAAGAATTTTATTGAACAAACCAATATCAATGAAGAAGTAAAGCGTTTCAAAGAGATTGCAGAATATAAAACACCAAAGCAGTCATTAAAACACCTTTATGAATACACATTTATAACTTCACCACAAGTCAATGAGGACGGTGAAGAAAACGATGGTGAATTACAGCAAAATGATAATGCAAATCCCGATGGCACACCACAAGCACCAATTCAAAATGCAGATACTGAAAATGGGGGTCAAGCACAAGACAATGCTCAGCAACCAATGGGCGGCGATATGGCACAACAATCAGCAGAACAACAGCCAACCGTTGATGGTGAAGTTCCTATGGACAATACTGAAGTTTCAACAGATACTGAAACGCCTAATACTGAAATGGGTGATGAAATAGATGATGATGTTGAAACTGAGGAAATGGAAACAGGTGATGAAGTGATTGATGTTGATGATTTAACACAGTCACAAGAGGCAACAGAATATAAGGTTGATGGTGTAGATGACAGATTATCACAACTTTACAACGTAGTACAGAAGTTAGGTAATCAGTTGGAAAAAAATGCCGAGAACATTATGGCATTGAAAGACGAGTTTGAAAAACGTAATCCGACTGAGGAAGAAAAACTTAATATTCGCTCTCAATCTTCATACCCATATTGCGAAACCCCAAAAGATTATTGGAATAACAAAACAAAGGAAAACCCACATTATAACGTAATGTATAATAATGATGTTGCACCCTCTGAGGAACAGAAGGAATTTCAGATAACCAAAGATGATATCAGTGGGTTAAATATGAGGGAAATTGCTGATTCACTCAGTATTGATAAAAAGTTAAATGACTATATTTCTTTTTAGAAAAAAAAGAAAAATATACTATTTATAAAGTAGAGATAATGCCATAACAGCATATTCTCTACTTTTTTTTTGTTAAAAAATTTTGAACACTGGAATGTTTGAATTATATTTGTAATGAGAAATGGATAATAAAGAATATAAGTATTATGAAAAATGGCAGAATTAAAGTATGAAGGCGTAAATGCCGATGTAAAAGCATTAGAGGAACAGAATGAAAACATTAAGAAATCTAATACAGTAAATCAAACCACTAAGAAAATGAGTTTTGACCCTAAGAATTACTTAGACCTTAAGTTGGGTGAAAACGAAAATGAAAAAACACTGAAAATCAGACTTTTACCTATTTCGGCGACTGATTCAACAATTTTCTTTGAAATTATTACACACGCATTGAAAGTGGATAAGGAAATTGCTCAAAGCGGTTTTAAGTCTTATGTATGTTTAAATGACGAAAAGATTAAAACCGAAGAAAGTTGTCCGATATGTAACAAATCAAAGAAACTTTTTGAAGATGCTGATAAAGCAATGAAAGACGGAAACAAAGCTTTAAGTAAAACTTTGTTTAAAGAAGCATGTTCTTTAAAGAAAAAACGCACATTCATTGTCAGGGTTGTTGATAGAGACCATGAAGATGAGGGTGTTAAGTTCTGGCGTTTCAATGAGAACACACAAGGTGAGGGTATATATGACAAGTTGTGGTCATTATACAAAACAAGAAAGGAAGAGGCTGAAGAAGACGGTGAAGAGAATTATAGTATATTTGATTTGTATAACGGAAAGGATATTATAATCACGGTAGGTAAATCGTTTATTCCTGACGGTTTTGGCGGAATGAAAGAGAAAATTTCATATCAAATAACAGATAGTGGTAATAGAAAACCTTTGTCAAAGGATGTTGAGAAAGCAAATGCTTGGTTGAATGACAAAAAGACTTGGCGAGACGTTTATTCTCTCAAACCCGCGAAATATCTTGAAATTGTTGTCAATGGCGAAATTCCTGTTTATGATAAGGAAAAGGGAATGTTTGTTGCCAAGAAAGAAATCAATAATAACAAGACGGAGATTGAGAAAGAGGCTTCCAAGATTTTGAAAGAAAACGGTGAAACTGGCGGTGATGTAAGTAAAACTGAAAATATCAAGGCTGTTTCTGAATCAATTGTGAATAACGAGGAATTGAACAATGCAGAAGAAGACCAATTACCTTTCTAATATTTAACCAAAAAAAATAATAAAGACATGAGAGCAAAATTCTTTTTTTATTACGGCACTATGGAGAGTGCTAAGAGTGCTATGCTTTTAATTGAAGCACACAATTTTGAGAAAAGAGGCATTGGTATATTATGTATGAAACCTTCGATTGACGATAGGGACGGTTCAAACATAATTCATTCGAGAATTGGGATTGAAAAAGAATGTCTACCAATATCAGAAGACTACAACATTTTTGAATGTGTAAGAAAATGTATTGCAGAAGCCAAAGAAAATGAAGATGTACAGCCATTACAATGGGTATTAGTGGATGAGAGTCAGTTTTTGACTACGCAACAAGTAGAGGATTTAAGGCTTGTTGTTGATAAGTTAAACATCAATGTAATTTGTTATGGACTTAGAACTGATTTCCAAACATATTTGTTTGAAGGCTCAAAGCGTTTATTTGAATTGGCTGACGAAATCAGTGAACTAAAAACTTCTTGTAGTTGCGGCAAAAAGGCAATTATAAATGCAAGATTCAATAATAATGGTGAAATTGTAATCAATGGTGAGCAAATACTTATCGGTGGTGAAGACACATACAAACCAATGTGTAGTAAGTGCTTTTTGGAAGCAATTGAAAAGCAAAACACTATAAATGATTATGAAAATTCGTATACAGAAGTTAATAATTAAATAAATGTAAAAATAATTATGGCAAAACAAGCGATTAAAAAGGGTACGATTAATAAAAAGTCTGGGTTGAGTGCATTTAAGGTAAAAGTTGGATTAAACTCAACAGAAGGTTCGGTCAATACAACAATTAGTAATGCAAACAAGCCACAGACTTGGATTTTAATGCCTAAAGCATTTCAAGAGGCGACAAAGTTACCGGGCATTCCTGAGTCTACTGTTGTTTCAGTTATTGGGCATTCAAATGTGGGTAAAAGTACGTTGATAAATCATGCCATTGCATCAGCACAGCATCAAGGCTTAGTACCTGTTATAATAGACACAGAAAATTCGTTTTCTTTCCAATATGCGAAAAATATGGGATTTAAAGCAGAACCGATTTACGGTGATGTTGAGGTTGAGGATATAGACCCTGAAACAGGTGATGTAACAACACATGTCGAAAATCAAATAATACATTGGGATGGTGATTTTATTTATTATAATAATAGATTACTATGTGAGCGTTTTGGTGACATTGATTATACAAAAGGTGTTAGAACAAAGAATAAAAGAAAAATTGCCGTCGTTGAAGATGTTGCATCGGCAATTAATGAGTTGCTTGACGCGCAAGACAATGGGGAGATTGAACAAGGTTTTCTTTTTGTGTGGGACAGTGTTGGCTCAATTGGCAGTTATAAGGAGTATAATAGTGGCGCTGGTACAGGAAAAATTGCCAACCCAATGTGGACAGCAGCTGCTTTGAGTGCTGCGTTTAGTTTGATAGTCAATGATAGAATACCAAGTTCTAAGAAAGTTTCTTCAAAATACAACAATACATTCCTGTATGTTAATAAGGTTTGGATGGATGCAATGACAAATCCGGTTGGACCTGCGATTATGCAGACCAAAGGCGGTAAGTCATTGAAATATGCTACACGACTTGAAATATTACTTGGCGGGCAATTAACAAGTGGCACAAAACGTTTAACTGCGTCCTCAAAGGGCATAAATTATAGTTATGGCATAGAAACAAAGATTAAGGTGTTAAAGAACCATTTGGATGCACCTCATAATGTGTGCTATGAATCAAATATGATTGCATCTGATTTAGGCTTTATTGCGCCAGAAGATTTGGATGCATATAAGAAGGAGCATATAGGCGAAATATTAAAAGAACTAAATAAATTGGCAGAAGGTAAATTTGAAATCAATGCTTCTGATGTAGAGTTTAGTGAAACTGAAGACGAGATTGTTGAGTAGTTATGCTAAGTGACAGAATAATATGTGGCGATTGTATTGAAGAGTTGGTATTTTTACGCTGTAATGGCGTAAAAGTCCAACTAACTGTTACGTCACCACCCTATTTTAATGCAAGGGAATATTCTAAATGGAAAACTTATGAAGACTACCTTTCTTGGCTTAAAACAGTATTTTCTTCGGTTTATGAGATAACTGAGGACGGCAGAATGTGTTGCGTTAATGTATCGCCTGTAATTGAAGCAAGAGCAAGCAGAAACGAAGAATCAATACGTTATCCGATACCGTTTGATTTAGTGCATTTAATGTGCAAAATTGGATGGAAATTCATAGAAGATATTATTTGGGAAAAACCCGAAGGTTCTGTACCTAACAGAAATGGTGGTTTCTTCAGACACAGAAAGCCTGTGGCTTATAAACCAAATTCAGTAACAGAGTATATTTTAGTTTTTCAGAAACCAATGAACGGTTTGATTGACAAAATTTTAAAGAAAACGCCAAAAGATGTTTTAGAAAAGTCGTTAGTGAAAGGTGATTATGAAAGAACAAATATTTGGCGGTTTAACCCCGAAACTAAGTCAGAACACCCAGCGCCATTTCCAATAGAGTTGCCACAAAAACTGATTGAATATTATTCATTTGTTGGTGATATAGTTTTAGACCCTTTAATGGGAAGTGGCACGACTTGTCTTGCGGCTAAAAACAAAGATAGAAAATATATCGGAATTGAGAAAAAACGTGAGTATTTTGACATTGCGGAAAAAAGATTGGCATAAAGTTTTTGACCTTTAAAAGAAAAGTATTATATTTGTAATAGCAAAAGTTTAACCAGTAAGACTTACTTACCAAGAACCTTGGATGTCCTACCAAGAAAAAATAACAGGTGAAGTTTGACGGGTAGTGCTGTGAACATTGGTCGGAAAGCAAGTTAAACTTTTTTTAATAAAACTAATGGAAAAAAATTGAAAGTGATGAAAGTAAAGTTAATTAATGTTGCTGATTATGAATTGAATGAAGAAAAGGTTAGCAAAATACCTTTTGAAACATTTACCAAAATGTGTCCGGCAACACCATCAGACAAAAAGTTAAAGGAAGATGATATCAAGACTCTTCCGAATGTTAGACTTTTCAAGACAATTGACGATTTTAGAGACGCATGTCAAACAGCAAATGATTTTGATGAAACACATGACATTTTGATATTGTCAAACGGAAACATACTTGTTACATTAAAAACAGCAATTTTCTAAATGCCACAGCCGATACCGAAGAAAATAAAGGAAAATAAACCCGAATTATGTGTTCAAAAGTTCAACACATTATTAATTGATGGCTCTAATATATTGGAATTATCTTCATTGGCTGATAATACAATATCTTGTAATGGTAAACCTATCGGTGGCATTTTTCAATTCCTACTACAAATAAAGATACTGCTTCAAAAAGGTAATTTCCGTTATGTTTATGTCTTTTGGGATGGTAAAAATTCGGGTAATCTCAGATATTCATTAAATGTTGAATATAAAGCAAATCGAGACAAGGTATTTGAGGAAGATGATATATCGGATTATATGAAGGAGGTTAACAAACGTGTGGATTATATGTATAAAAGGTTTGTTAAACGCCAAGACCCTGAGAAACTGCAACAACGCAACAAGGAAAAGGAAATATTCTATTGGCAGAGGGATATTATTATGGAAATGTTGGAGGAATTATTTATCCGACAATGTATTTGTGATAAGACTGAGGCAGATGACTTCATCGGATATTATGTTTCGCACAAAAAACCAGAAGAACGAATTGTCATAGTATCCAATGATAGGGATTTGACACAATTAATTTCAGAAGACGTGATAGTTTATATACAATCGTTGAAACAATTTGTCAATACCAAGAATCATACTGAAATTATGGGCTATAATTATCAGAATGTGGTGCTGAAGAAAATGTTGTGCGGTGATGCTTCGGATAATATTAAAGGTATAAAGGGGTTAGGTGAGATTACTCTGTTTAAAAACTTTGAGGAATTTAAAAAACGCAAAGTAACTCTTAATGAAGTAATCGAAAAAGCCAAGAATATCAACCTTAAACGCGAAAAAAACAAGAAAAAGCCACTAAAATGGGCACAAAATATTGTTGATAGGGTGACAGATGGCTGTCAGGGTGATAGAATTTATGAAATTAATGAAAAAATTATAGATTTGCACAACCCATTAATGACTGAAGAGGCAAAAGAAACATTAGACAATATAATGTATGCCCCATTAGACCCCACAGATAGAACTATGGAAAATCTTTACGATATTATAGTCAAAAATGACATTGATATGTTAAAAGATGCAACTAAGTTTGGCAACTTTTTCTCAGAATTTATGTATTTAATAGATAAAGAGAAAAAAAATGTGTGAAAAAAAAATTGGAAATTTAATGATTTAGTATTATATTTAATGTTGAAATTTTATGTTTAACCTTTAAAAATTTTTTAAATGGAGGAAAAAGTAATTAAAAAAGAAAGTAAATTTGTTGACAATGTCGCTTATAAAAACAAGTTTCAATTTCTTATTTGGGTAAATGATAATGTCATTTGCCAACGTTATTTCAAAATTAATGGCTTTGTTGAAGATTCTATCCACACGCAAGAGTTTACTGACTGTATGAATAGTATTGTTCGTTCAATACAGGAAGATTTGGAGAGCAAGAGTCGTGTTTTTATGTGGTACACAAATATGAAAGAGCCTTTTAAGATGGAAGGCTTCCTAACTAACTCAGAGATTGAGAAATACCACGATGACGAAGACAATAATTTCTTACGTGTTATGTTTTGTTCTGACATTGAGGGGGATATAGAAGCGCCCGATGGTAAGATATTCCACAAGAAGTATCTTAAATATCCTGAAAACGTAATAAATGATTTCGGTGATGTTGAGCGTCCTGCTGACGGTGAGTTTGTCTTTAAATTCTCGTTTTTGATAGACAATGAAGTGGTATTTGAACGAATATGGGATGGTAATGTTTATCCTAAGTTTGTGCGCAATGGTGTAGATTTGGCAAATACATATAGCAACGCTAAGAGAGAAGAAATCTCTTCAATGAGTTTTGGTGCTGCTGTTGTCAGATATATGCAAATGGGTAAGACAAACCTCATTAGTGAATTTATACATAGAATTTGTGAAACCTTGAGTAATTCATATACTGAGAAGTATCACTATACAAAGGAACTCGTCATTGGTGATAAAAAGTATAACTATCTTTCTAATTATGAAAACTATTGGCGTTCATGGAGAGAAGCAACCTTTAAGAAAACACGTAAGTATCTAGATGAACTATATCCAACAGCACGTCAGATAGAATACATTGACAAACATTATTAAATTTAGTCTTATATAGTAAGATTACCGTTTAAGGAAACTTGAACGGTAATTCATTAGTATCTCGTTAATAAAAACAATAAAAAAATATTTTATGACTAAATCTAATATAAAAACTGATATGGGTTATTTGGGAGAAAATTTCCAATGCCTATTAGTTAAATATTTTATAGAAAACCCAAGATTTTTTGTCAATTTAGTAACAATTATTGACCAAAACATGTTTACTGATGAACATTTGCGTCGAATTGTTGGAATGATGAAAGACAGATACACCAAAAATGGTGTTACGCCAAACTATAATGATATAGAATTATTGATAAGGACAAGTGTGACCGATAAAATCACCATAGAAATTATGGTTGAGAAGTTACACGGACTTATGAATAAATCTTTTGATATTGATGTTGAACTGATAACATCTAACGCAGAAAAGTTCTTCAAGCAGCAAAATCTCGCAAAAGCGATAAATAAATGTGCTGAAATACTGAAGCGTGGTAATGCGGATAACTATTATAATATGGAACAGTTAATAAAAACTGCTCTTGATACAAACACAAATACCACATTAGGTTTCCATCTGTTTGAAACCCTCGAAGAAGATTTGAAAGAAGATTATAGATGTGCCATACCAACAGGTGCAGATAAACTTGATGAAAGTTTGTATGGTGGTTTGGGTAAAGGCGAACTTGGTTTGATTGTTTCACCGATGGGTGTGGGTAAAACCGCAGCAACAACTGGATTTTGTGCACACGCAGCCACATTTAAATGTGAAGATAACAATTATCAAGGCTATAAGGTACTACATTTCTTCTTTGAAGATACTGAGGTTGCAATCAGAAGAAAATATTATGGATATGCAACAGACATTGACGCTTGCGATTTATCAGACCCAATAAACAAGGAGCATGCAATCAAGATACTCAGTGACAATAATAATGAATTGAGGAATATGTTGGCTAATAATGTTATTTGCCAACGTTTGACCACAGGAGAATACTCAGCAAGTGATATAAAATACCTTATACAGCAATATATCAGCAGAGGATTTATACCTGATATGGTTGTCATTGACTATTTTGAATGTCTGAAGCCTGAGAAGAATGTTGACGGCTTTAATGAAAGTGAATGGACAAAGGAAGGTATCACAATGCGTAAATTGGAGAGCATTGCCAACGAATTCAACATTGCTCTATGGGTGCCAGTACAGAGTACAAAAGAAGCAATAAACCAAGTTTATGTTGGTTTGGCACATGCTGGTGGTTCGGTAAAGAAAACACAAATTGGACATATTGTAATACAGTTTGCACAGACTATGGAACAAAAAGAGCGTGGTGAAATGAATTTGTTCATTGGCAAACTAAGGGCTGTGAAGATTGGTAGAACATCATTTGAAAATGTCAAATTCAACAATGGTACTTGTAAATTTGATATGAGTTTGTTAGATTCTATTGAAAATGAGCCACGAGGCACTACAAACAATAGTGTAAACAAGAAATACATCGAAATAGCAAAAAACACTAAATAAATGATGCGTAAATAGTATAAAGGGGTATTTTTTTTAGAAAAAAAAGTTAAAAAAAATATCTTCCTTATTTACAAGCAATTAACATTTTAGAGTCTAAAAAAGTGTATTTCTTTTGATAAAAAAGTACTACATATATTATACGAATAAAAACTATAATAAAAAGAATTGAGTATGACAGTCAAAAAAAGTGAAGGTTATTCTGAGGAATTTGATAAGGATAAAATCAGACACGGTATTTGTGAAGCATTTGCTGAGGTAAATGAGAAATGTAACGAGGGATTAATTGATTCTTTGATTAAAAACCTCTACATATATGAAAATATCTCATCACAAGAAATCAGGCGACAGATTGAAGAATGTCTGATGTCTATTAACAAAAAAGTTGCAAAGGCATACATACAAAAGTATGATGAAATCAACAACAAAAACAAACAATTGAAAAAGGATGAAGATTTTATCACTCAATATATAAACGCCTCTAATGCTTCAACAGGTTCAAAGTTTGATGCTAACGCCAATGTTGAGAGTAAAAATATTGTCACGTTAGGACAAGAACTTCATAAAGGAAAAAACATTGAGCAGAATCGTTATATAATGCATAATAAAATTAAGTCATTATATACAAAGAAGTTAGCAGACCAATACAAAAAAGATTTGGAAAGCCACGTACTTTATAAACATGATGAAAGTGGTACACCGGGATACCCATATTGTGTTGCAATTACAATGTACCCATTCCTTGTGGACGGTTTAAAAAAGATTGGTGGACAATCAAAAGCGCCAACAGACCTTAAGTCCTATTGTGGCGAGTTTATCAACCTTGTATATTCGGTTTCATCACAGTTCATGGGCGCTGTAGCGACACCCGAGTTCCTGATGTACATGGACTATTTCATTCGTAAGGACTATGGTGATGATTATTTGTCTATTTTGGACAAACAAGTAGAACTAAATAAAAAAGGTAGAACGTTGGAACAAGTTATTGAAAACTGTTTTCAACAAGTCGTACATTCAATGAATATGCCGGCAGGTAACAGAGGATATCAGACCGTATTTTGGAACGTTGGCTATTTCGATAAGAACTATTTTGATGGTGTATTTGGCGGATTTAAGTTCCCTGATGGTACAGCACCAAAGTGGGAAACATTGTCTTGGTTGCAGAAGAAATTTATGAAATGGTTCAATGA
>AUXO015670578.1_pt1 | contig 28843 bp, 26 predicted proteins | sample 768731 | NCBI WGS metagenome assembly AUXO01 (sample SAMN02715735, study PRJNA202380) | gut metagenome | biome: sheep rumen | host: Ovis aries | place: New Zealand: Palmerston North
GTGTACGCCCGGGACGTCCTTCAGCAGTTCCTCATACAGCTTCTGCACATGCTTGTGGTGCTGGATGTGCTGGTCAACCACCGTCATCTGACCACGGCCTATACCGGCACAGATGTTGCTCATACGATAGTTGAAACCGATGGCTGTATGCTGATAATACGGATATGCATCACGCGCCTGGGTAGCCAGCCACATCACCTGATTTGCATCCTGCTCATTTCTGCATATCAGTGCACCACCGCCACTGGTCGTTATCATCTTGTTGCCGTTGAAGCTCAGGACACCATACTTGCCAAATGTGCCCAGCATCTGCCCGTTGAACTTGGAACCAAAACCCTCGGCCGCATCCTCAATCACAGGAATATCATACCTGTCCGCTATCTCCATGATGCGGTCTATCCTGTACGGCATACCATACAGAGCCACTGGCACTATAGCCTTGGGCTTCTTACCCGTCTTGGCAATACGGTCCTTGATTGCCTCCTCCAGCAACTCCGGGTCCATGTTCCATGTATCACGTTCCGAGCCGATGAACACGGGTTTGGCACCACAGTACGTGATTGGATGCGAACTCGCACAGAAAGTGAAGCTCTGCACACATACCTCGTCACCTGGACCTACGCCGCAATTCAGCAGAGCCAGATGCACTGCCGCAGTACCGGCACTCAGGCATACCACCCTGGTATCCTTCAATGTCTCGTCCAGATGCCATGCCGCAGGAGTTGCCTCGGGCCAGCGCGACGCACCGTACACAGCACTCTCGCTATTCCCCGTGACAAACTTGCGCAAGTCCTCCTCAAACGCATTCACGTTCGGACCCATTGGCACTACCCAGTTAGTGTCAAACGCCTCTTTCACGTACTTCTGTTCCCAGCCCTTTTCGCTCATGTGCGCAAGGCACAGGTAAATAGTTTTTCTCTCGGCCATGGTATATTGTATTTTTATGATTTTCTAAGAAAGTAAACGTTCAAAAGTGGTTAAATACAGGAAAATACAATTTGCCGTAGTTATTTAATCCTTATTGTAATATCTCTTATCTCTTGTATTCTGCTTATTACATGATGTGGCATATATTCATTCACGCCAGAGAATGTTTGAGGATGTATATTCCGCTTGTCATGTTTCAAACAAAATGTATCCCATCCCAATTTGTTTGGGGCAATGAAATCTTTTGCCGGATTATCACCAACATAAATGAAATACTTCCTTTCAGGAAATTTATCCATCACAACCTGATAGTTCCTCAAATCGGGTTTTTCAGCACCAAACTCTTCCGAAATAATCTCAATATCAAAAAATCCTTCCAGTCCTAATGCCCTTATTTTGTTTCTCTGTGTAATACTCCGGCCATCCGTTATCAGTCCGAGTTTTGCGCCATACTCCTTCAACTCATCAAAAAACTCTTTCACGCCCGCATCTAGACTGATATTCGGAAAATGATTGCGATACATTTGAAGGCATTCGCTAATTGTAATATCGAGACCGTAGGTATTTATCAACATGGCAAATGCGTTCTTTCCCCCATGATACCAGTCCAACATCTGCTGACCCGCCTCAGGGTGTCCAACCTTCACAGCAATCTCCTCATAAGCAGACTTCACAAAGTCAATCTCCTTATAGAGCGTATCGTCAAGGTCAAAACAGACCACTAACTGATTCATACCTTATTTCGATTTACGGATACCCACCATATCCAGCACATAGAAAAGCCAGTAATACGGTGCTTTGATTGCACTTTTGAAACCATATTTTGCCTTCAACTGTTCCATAGGAGGGAATAGAACGGCCAAGAAATCACCAAAGGAATCATATAATGAGGTCTGGAAGCGCAGAAAACCCAGCTTCGAGAACTTCTTTTCATGCGGATGCATCAAGTTTGCTTTCAGTAACATCTTCATAATCCGTTTCCGCTTGCACGAACTCGGCTTTAATACCTCCAATACCTCATCAGGAATCTTGGTGCCAAGAATCTCCTTGGCAAAGTAAAGCGAGAAATAGACAGCTGTCCTTGAACCCACCTCGTTTACTTTGGCAACAAACTTATCCCAGTCAATAGTCTTATTTGAAACAATCCTGTCAACATCCAAATGCAGTCTATAGCCAGGAGCACGGACATAAGAATGCTTAGCCGTATGGATGGACACCTGCAACAGATTATCCTCGTTCGAAAGCACACGACAGCACGACTTTGCAGCCACATGTGAATCTGCTACCAACTGGTCGGCATCTGGCTCTTTGTCCTTTCTAATCCACCGGCCTGCCACAGGTCTCCATGCCAGTTCCACCCATGCCAGTTCATCACCGTCAGGGATACTGTATTCTGTACTTCCGTCAGCAAAAGCCTCATCAAGGTTCTCAAATTCATATACACTGCGAAACTTGAATTGGAAACCATGATTCAGAATAATCTTATGTGCCTCCATGAAGTCCGACTTCCGGCAAAGCATATCAATATCGCCCATCGGACACTCTGCCAAGTCATCCATGATATCAATGGCAATGCCACCGTTCTTCAGCAGGATAAGTGGTATTTTATGCGCTGCCATATCCTCACCAATCTTTTCCACTTGAGCAAACAAGAACGACAAACGCCTGCGGGTCTCTTCTGTCTCAGACTTCCAAGGCTCCCCTAGTTCAATCCCCACTTTCTTTTTTAATTTGGAGCATACTGTACTGACAAGTTCATGCTCCTTAACCACCTCAAAAAACTGAGTGGAATGAATGCGCTCACTCTCACTTTTTATATAAGCCAATTCTTCATCCGTATTCTGCTCACGGATGATAAGCGACATCAATTTGAAATCGGGATTCCCGAATATTTGTTCAATCATATAATAGTTTCAAATTCTTTTATCTTGTTCATATACATATCCAGCCCCATCGTGCCAGGGAAACTAATCTGTTCTTCTGTCTGATACTCTAGTTCCTCTGCTAGAATAAGTGCAATCACTGTTTCTACAGAGCAGCCCTCAACTGTCGATAAATAGTCATTAGCCCGGACTCTTTCACAGAATTTATCCAAACCTCCATGATTACGCAATGAACAGTACAATGCTGCATAGTCATAGAATGGAGTTCTTTCCTTTACCGTTTCCCAGTCAATAATGACAATCTTCCCCTCCGCATCAATCCAGATGTTTCCAGGCTGGAAATCTCCGTGGCTAACCACAAGATTAATACTGCAATCTTCCATCTTTCCAAACCAGCCGTCAAATAGAGTAACCACTCTTTCTGCAGCGTTAAAACCCTCCTTGGCCGCTAGCATCTGAAGACAGCGTTCTTTCAATTCCTTCACATACGCTTTTACCTCCACTTTCTTAGGCTGGGTAGTAAGTGAAGCCAACAACCGCAAGCTCTCATACTTTTTTCCCTCCACGAAAGTAGCATCCTGTATTCTCGCTAGCGGTCTGCCGTTGCGGATAATTGTTTCAGAATAGCAGCCATCACCGTTTCTTGTTATTTTGGGAATAAAGTCTGCTTCATGCTGCAAACGAAATTCCGTTTCACGCTTGATGTAAATGTCAGGGAAGCCTTCTTTCAATACCGTATGAACAACACCTTCTATAAAATCAAACAGGCGAATCTTCTTATTGCAAGGATAAATCAGAATATCCCTTTCTTCTTTGCCCATGTTTAAACGAAGTCCCCTCTGGGCACTCTTCTGCACAAAAGATGTAGCGTAAGTCAGATAGGCAGCCACCGTCATTTTGCGCAAAGGATTACCGCCAACGGTGTATTCAGTCCTCAAATAATCCCTGACCTCCTTCGAGGGCTTGGCAGCAATGATGGCGTTCAGTTTCTCATTTACATACAGATTGGCCTTCTCTATCTTTCCCACAACCGCCACACTTCCCTGCTCAATGCCAAGGAATGCAGAGTAACGGTTCAAAGTGTCAGGCAAAATGGAGTAGAAGTCCTCCCTCGCCAGCATTTCAGAGATTTTCATCCACAATCCTCCTAATCTCTTCCTGAATGGGTTCAATAGGGCGCATACAGTCTATCTCATGCTGCCAGCGTCCGTTCTTAATCTCTTGTAAATAGCGGTTCAAACGCCCTTCGCGTTTTTCCTTTGACTCAGGGAACGGCTCAAACTTCAGGTCGGACCGACGCATAGATTCCTCGGGTGTAACAGTCAGGACAAAGGACACATCCGGCTTACGGTAGCAAGACGTCATTAGTTTCCACACCAACCACTCATCGAAATTCACTCTAGGATATTTAAGTTTGAAGTCAATATAGGTGTCCCAATAGTATCGGTCACAGAACAATACTTTGTTACCCTTGCTCTTCTTCTTGAAAGTACAGCCCCAATAGAACAGCAAGTCCAGTATGGAAAGCCAAAGCAATAGTTTACCACCTCGTGGTTCTGCCGCAACTTTCGCCTGACGTTCTTCCGCAGTCTGCTCTTCTGGAGCTTTGCTTTTCCCGCCCCGCAACAGGTTTTTCAACCTTTCTATGCCCGGTGTGTAACCACCACGGCTCCATACCTCCTCCACAGCATAACCTTTCTCCTGAAGATATTCCTTCAGCAAGGTTATCTGAGTAGATTTCCCCGCACAATCCAGGCCACTAAATGATATTAACATACCGTCTCAAATGTTTTCGTTTACACATACACTGCATCATCATAGCGAAGCATTAGCAAATGATCTTTCCAGTTGTCGAAGTATGCCACTTCTTCACCCAGAAAATACTCCTTGATCAGCAGCTCAGCATAGTTGCACCCTGCGGCGTATGTTTGGGGATAGCCTCCACCAAAGCGAGGATTAATCTCAATGCCTACCACATCTCCACTTTGCGGATTCAAGAAAAGTTGAATGCAGATACAACCGACACAACCCTCTATGGTTTCAAGACGGTCATATAGATACTTGGTCAGAGGTTCTTTCTCCGTCAAGCCCTTATTAATTTCTCCAGCACGTATCTTGATACGTTCACGGGGGACAATGCACTTCACCTTATTGTCACGTCCATAATACATATCAACTGTGTATTCCTTATATACCTCCTTATCAATATACTCCATGAAAAGTAGCTTCGGGTCTTCCAGAATTTCGGATGTCAACTCCTCTGCATTCTTAATATAGTGGAGGTTAGTGCTCAGAGACCCGTCGTAAGGCTTAGCAAAGAGCGGGAAAGTAGGGTTGTTCTTGTCAATGGCCTTGGGCACACGTATACCATACTTCTCAAAGAATTCACCCGTATTGCGCTTGTCGCGGCAGATGCTAATAAAGTCAAGTGAAGAAACACTGACTACTATCCCATTCTCTTCGAACCTAGCTTTGTTGTGTGCCAGCACCAACAACTCCGTGTCAATGGTAGGAACAATCATTCCTACCCCATTATCATTACAGAGTTGCAGTAGTTGTGGGATATATCCCGGATCTGTCACCCTAAGCACCTCAAAGCATCCGTCACTCACATATGCAGCCGGTGCTAACTTGGGATTCATATCCGTCGTAAAAACCTTAGCATCCGGGAAGAAACGACGCAGTGTTTCTTGAAATCCGCGAACCAGCGCCACCCGCTGACCTGCAGATGTAATAAGAATATTATGATTCATCGTGTTTAATTATTTCCATTAAATGGGTCCATCGTAGCCCATTCGCCACCTACTTGATTTATGTCTTCTTTGAACAACACTTTCTTTATTGTAATAAATATTATCCTCAAATCTGTGATTAAACTCACATGATCCACATACCATACATCCAGTTTGAATTTTTCAGTCCAACTGATGGCGTTCCTACCATGGCACTGTGCCCATCCGCTGATACCGGGTCTCACTTCATGACGACGAGCCTGCTCTGTAGAATAAAGAGGAAGATATTGTACCAATAGCGGACGTGGCCCAATCAAAGCCATATCGCCTTTCAAAACATTAATCAACTGTGGCAACTCATCAATGCTTGTACTACGCACAAACTTACCAACTTTAGTCAAGCGGACTTCGTCAGGCAGGAGGTTTCCCTCAGCATCTCGTTCATCTGTCATAGTCTTGAACTTAATCACCTTGAATATCTTGGCATCTTTGCCTGGACGTTCCTGTGTAAAGAACGCCCCAGCCCCTTTGTTCGCAAAGTGTAGCCAAATAGTGACTATCAATAGCAAAGGACCGATGCAGATAATGGCAATCAGTGATATAATGAAGTCAAAGACTCTCTTAAAAAAGTGTTTATACATAATCTATTCGTGATATCAGCGAGATTCGTGTTCGTTAAAAACAGGAACGAACTCATAAGCATTCGCCTTGGTGAAGTCTTTAGATGCTTTCAATGAATTTGCAGATAACCTACTCTGTAATTCCTTGTTGCCAGCCAGCTCTTTTATAAAAGCCACAATACCCTCCACATCCTCAGCTCGGAAGCACTTGCCATTCTCATACTTCTGTGTGAGCGTCACCATTTCAGATGTTTCAGGGCAGATACACAGCAAAGGTGCACCTACGGAGAGAAGGTCGTAGGTCTTACCCGGGACACTCACGGCACCAGATTCAGCATTGAGCGTTATCATGGCCACATCTGCTACGGCAAATGAATAAGGCACCACGTCAAAAGGCTGAAGGTCAAGTATAGTTACATTAGTGAGGTTCTCGTTCTTAACTCGCTCTTCAAGCAACGGCTTTTTGGCACCCTGACCAATCATCAAGTAGTGGATTCTGCTGTCTTCGCGTGTTTCCACAGCTGCATCCAATAGCACATCCACACTATGCGTATAGCCCATATTGCCTGAGTACATCACTACAAACTTATCCTGTAAGTTGTGCTCAATGGCAAATGAGTTCTCTGTTTTGGGAATGGGCGCAAACTTCTCAGTAAATGACCAGTTAGGGATAATCTTTATTTTAGCTTTATCCACATATTTTGACAGCACATTGGCCATACCTTCGCTCAATGTGTACATTCGCTCTGCCTTGGCATACAGTTTCTGGTTTATTTTGGTCCATCTCCTGTATATGAAGCTATCCTCTTTGATACCTATGTTTCGTAGTGCATCAGGATAGATGTCATACACCACCACTGAGAAACGCTTTCTCAGCAGCAGTTGAGCGAAGTACGACATGGGAGGATTGGTAAAATACACCACCTCGTATCCTCTGTAGCCAAACAACAGCCGGTTAAATATCTGCAATGAGGCGATACCCCATGTCAACATTCGTTTTGCCCCTGACGTGCGGTTGTATGTCATTATCTTTACCCGTTTGATTCGTTTATCAAGCGGACGTTCATATTCCTCCACAACACCTTCGAATAACACCACCTTGTCATACTTCTCTGCGTATGCGTTGGCGATGTCTATCATCAGATGACGGGTGGACTGGTTTACTAATACGACTTTATTCATGCAATAATTCTTCGTATAGTTTAATATAATCTTGGAATCTCTCGTTCTTGTTGTATAATCGGACAGCACGGTTACGGCAAGCATTCCGCAACTGCGTTCTGTCTTTATTTGAAAGTTGTTTAATGGCTTTTTCTATTCCCTGGATATCCCTTTTTTCTACCACTATACCAGTCTCACAATCCACCGCCTCGGGACTACCACCAGTGTTATATGTAATAACAGGCGTACCGCAGGCCAATGCTTCTATATTGGTGGTGGGGAAAGTATCAGCGTAGGTCGGGTTGATAAACACGGTCGCTGATGAATATAGCTCTACCAGTTTCTCTACAGATTCTGTCCTCTCTATTCCTGTGATTCCCTCCGGCAATTGTGCTACTTGTTTTTTGTTGAGACCGACTAGGATTATTTCATAGTCACAAGGCAATAATTCGCGCAACTTATAGAAATCCTCCAGACCCTTCAATGGTCCCCACTGACTGGCTACACCCAGCACCCTGAACTTACCGTTTGACGGTTGCTCCGTCGGAGTAAACACATCTAAATCCACCCCGTTATGTATAACACGTATATCCTTATCTTGAAGGAATGACTGCTCTACGTCATGTTTCAGCCAGTTTGATACGGCTACAATGTGAAGATTGCTATTGGCCGTGAAGAGTTGTTTCTTCAGGGTGAAGTTCTTCTTAGACCGATCTATGATAGACTTCGGATAGTCTTTCCACATTAGTGGACATGAGTCACAATGCGTTTTCCATTTCTTACAGTTTATAGAGCCATAGTGACCGCAATGCCCGGTATAGGCCCAAGTATCGTGGAATGTCCAAACAACTGGCGTATCAATCGAATTGAGATATTCAAATAGTATCTTATAGTTTAGATAATAACCGTGTATTACATGCAGATGGATAATGTCTGGCTTTAACTCTTCTATTTGTTTTATGAAACAGCGTGTCGCTTTACGGCTTGCTAAACCATGATTGTCAAATAGTCGAGATTCCAACACATGTTCACGATTTGACCAATCAGAGCCAACACGGATGAGTTCGTTCTGTGAAGGAGTAGCAAAACGCCCGTAGGCTATGACCGAACACCAGCCTTTTCCTATAGCAAGTCTTCCTATTGACTCAGCAATTTTGCCATGGGAGCCACTGTTGGCAAAGATATTTATTTGGAGAAGTGTGGGCATAATTATTCCCTTCCTACCAAATATGAGGTCATATCAATTTTATCTTGGTCAAAGATACCCTTAGAGACATCTATAAATATATCATAGATACAAGCATTCAGATGCTTAACTTCAAAGCATTTTTCTGCCCGATCTTTAAGTTTAGCACCTATTTCCCGCCCTTTTTCATAGTTGTCAATCATATCCTGCATAGCTCGTGATATAGCCTTAACATCTCCTTCAGGCACCATGATTGCGTCTTTGCCAACTTGATATGGCACAGATCCTGAGTCATCAGCAATGAGTGGGAGGCCTGTAATCATAGCCTGAACGACTGTCAGTGAGAATGTCTCCACCCATGCGTCTGTTGTCTTTGGCACATGGATAGCACAATCTACTGCATTCCAATACTTTGGCATATTCAGCCAATCGATAAATCCCGTCAAAACCACTTTATCTTGAATGCCGCGTGATTCGATAATATTCTTGATATGATTGGTTTCCTCTTCATTTCCTGCACCCATCAAGACATATTTCCAGTCACCATTTTCTGGTAGAGCATTCAGAACATCATCGATACCCTTATCACTTGTAAAGCGGGCAGCAGATGCAAAAACGTATGAATCACCCAAACCGAGCTGAGTTCTCATCTCTTTTCTTGCCACTTCATCTTGATAGAACCACTCTCCGTTTACACCCACTTGCGTTTGCATATAAATCGGCCCCTTATACCCGTCCCGCTTGAAGGAATCAAGCGCATCAGGATAATGGCACAGAAAGGCATCTACCCTTTTGTTAACATAATTAACAACGAGTTTTGTGTAAAATTGTTTTAGCGCGCCTTTTACCGTCCAATGTTTCTTATTCAATGCGTTCAAAAAAGCAATATCATGGTTTGGTCCTCGCATACTAAAGGCCATAACCTTTGCCTCCGGATGATACTTTCTACGAAGTCGGAGTAGTTGCACAAGTGAATATTGGGTATGCAATCCTATATGATATATAACATCCGGTTTAGATTCATCAAGCAATCTTTTAAAATCATCTGACCACCAGATAAAACCTTTCTGCTTTTTCGAAAACAAACGGATATGGAAGTTACCCTTATCGATTTCATGTCCGGTGGCATTCAATGTTTTACCGTATGAATAGTTCTTCTTCTGATAAAAAGAATGCTGTGCAGGAGCTAACAAAGTCACGTCCATGTCTGGATAGGCTTCTGCAAACAATTCCCATCTTCTGGCAAAATAATTATGGCTAAAAGCCAAACATACTATTGTTATTCTCATATTCCTGTCTTATTATGCTAGTTCTTTCTTTATTTCTTCCCAATTCAATCGGAATACAATCATCTTATGCTTGCCTAGGTAGGCGGTATCCACCACTAATAAGTTATTGTCTTTGCATAATTTCGGATGCAAGTCACATTTTGCCGGTGTTTCATACAAACCCGCATACAATCTTGCAACAATAACAGATTTATGCGTAATTCTGTCAAAAACTATAAGACGTCGATATTTCTCCACATCGGGATATGAATCTGTTACCATGTAACGACCATCTTCCGTAAATGAAGGATGTCCATCTATATCCAAATTCTTGCCTTGCCAATACTCTATCTGTTCAAACTTTCCGTCATTAAATACATAGTATTGATAACCGCTTCTGTTCCCTTTCATATAGCGACGTAGAGAGTTAGGCATGTTCTTTTTCAAGAATGAAAGTACTTCTCTTTTTATTGTATTGACAAAAGATGCCTTGCCAAGTGACGGTTGTTTCATCGAGCTCGTCAATGCTTTCTGTGCGCTAGTAATCTGCACGCTATACATAGCAAATGCATTATCACCATTCCATCCAAAGTGCGACCAACTATAATCTCTCCATCCAGGCACTACTTGAACGTCTGTACCATCTGTATTGGCAATTATCATACGGGTCTCATAATGATAGACATCACCAACTGGCGAGAAACGATGCAGAACCACAAAGCGTTTTCCCGACGGACTAATCATGATGTGCTCCAGCCAGTGCTGAAGTTGGGGGAAGTCCGGCTCAGCATCCAAACTCATAATTGTCTTTAAAGAGAGTATCAGTTTCTTTTCACCCGTTTTTAGATCTACTTCAAATACCCCATCATCTGGAACGATAGGGACATCATACTCTTTATTGGCAACGGATTCGTAGTGATAGGCTCTGCACCAATAAGATCTTTCGAAATTCAAAGTGAGTGACTTGTCACCTTTTGGCATTATACCGTATATAGGATAGTTCAAGTATATTTCATCGCCAGTGGAAGTATTATAAATCCTTGATACGATATGGTTATCTTTTGAGAGGTTATAAATCACCCTTTCGTGACCGTCCTCCTCTGGAAGCCATTGTGCCATTGAGCCCTGAGGCCAGTTAAAAGAATCGCTATCACCTATTATTGACCAATCTCCAGTTTGAACATCGTAATAGCCAATTTCTACTGACATCCCCTTTTCAACGGCCACGCCGTCATTACTGGTTTTATTACATAAAAGTCGGTTCTTTGCTTTGTTTAAGGTGTCATAATTATAATACCCAAACCACACCCCCTTCTCATCCTCGGGCGTTTCAAATACCTTATCTAAAAACCTACTGAGTATTACTTTTTTCATTTTTCAAGAAATTCTATTATTCTTTTTACTTGCTTTTCAGCCGTCTTATTCTGTAAAATGAAATCCTGAGCCTTTGAGGCATGCTCTATAAGAGCTAATTTGTCTAAATGTAAGACTTCCGTAATTTTGTCTGACAGACCTTTAACACTTGCCTCATTCGGCACGTACAAATGCTCTCTGTACTCCTCTGGAATACCAGGCAGCATATATCCTATAACTGGAGTCCCCGATGCCAGATATTCCATCGTCTTTGAAGGGAACGAATACTTTGTGAAGTCCTGTGATGGCATTCTCGGGTTGACCAGGACAGAGGCCCTCGCTTGTAGTTCAACCGCCTCGTCTCGTTTGACTGGACCTTTAAAATATATCCTTTTATCTATCCGAGCTCTCTCCTTAATGTAATTAGCAGAAGAACCATGACCACAAATAACTAAACGCAACTCAGGATCTTTGATAAGCATGAAAGCATCTACCAGTTCTTTTATACCAACGTATTCCTGTAAAGCGCCAGTGTAAACCACTGTCTTTTCGGTCTTAAACTCGGATCTTACAGAATAGGGCGTTCCGCTATAAATACCCTCAACTATCATACTATTGCCAACTGCCTGCGGAATTCGTTCTTCCATCTGCTTTGTCAGCAAAACATATTTGTCAATGTTCGGATAGTTAGCCCAGACTCTCTTCCTTTCTCTCTTCTGCTGCAGAGATTTCAGAAAAGTTTGGTTAGCCTTAGCCATATATGTAAAATCAACTAACTCTGTTACAACTGTTGCCAACAACATGTTATGATAGTGTTTCTTTAAAGGGGATACGGCCTCAATAAGGTAACTTGTTGGCGTATAGGTTATAACTGCGAACTGCTCATTCCCGCTAATATTTTTTTTTATCCAATTGCGAACGGCATGACGGAGGCGGAATCTTATTGAGTAGTCCTTTATCAATGGTAACGAGCAAAAACTATGCATCTTCCCTACTATACGCCCGTCATAATCATAATCAGTTTCTTGGGTGTATAGTTTCTTGTAACGCTGGGGAAAAGATGGAAGCATTGGAAACGAAATAACAGAGAAATCTACATCGTTCCTTACGAAACCGTCAATAAGAGACATTTGAAAATGCTCCGCAGCTATTGAAAGATTTATTTTCTTACAGCAACTTTTTAGTTCTTCCTCAATGCTTTTGGGGTATGAGGTTAAAATTAGAAGGAATTTCATATTAGAAGAATAGCAAATGATTATAAAAATTACTGCCAAGGCACTTCAAAAATTGTATGGTATTCGAAATATGCTAAATGAAAGCTCGGAGTATAAAAGAAAGCTTTATAAAGAACATAATTAAAAAGAATCAATAATCCTACGATAATCTTGTTCCAAGATTTGATAGGATTTACTTTCATGGCAACTGGGATAGCAAGTATTGCAAAGATTTCGATATATAAGTTGAGCCTATTTGCAAGTGTTACAGTATTAGTTAAAGGGAAAAGAACAATATAAAATACAAGAAGCCAGCATAATACACGCCTATCATCTTTAAGACTGTTAACTTGATACAGGCAAAACAAACAAATAAATATTTTCAGAAAACCTCCAAACCCTAGAGTATTGTTTGCGGACATGTTCCCCATCACATAAGTATCATATCCTTCAAAAGCGCCAAAGCCTAAAAGAATGCCTATACTAGAACTCGAAATCAAACCACCAACCAACAACCAAATAACAGCAACAACGCTTATTACCGGGAATGTACGACCGCCAATGCTAGTTCGCAGAAGAAACCGTACAAGATACAATACTATAAATAGCAGAGCACTGGAATGAAAACTTCCTGCTATAAAAATTAATAATGCAAACAACCAAAACCGCCCAGAAATAATAAAACGAATTGCAAACAGAATTATACACATTGCTAGCCATTGTCTTATCATCGAGCAACCAAGTACCATCAAATATGGGTTCATTGCATAAAGATAAATGGCTAGCCAATAATACTGTTTATCTACATATCTCTTAACCGAGTCATATATTATTACACCTTCCACAATGGCTATTAATATAATCATACCAAAAAAACCAACCGGCTTACATAACATATTTAAGATAGCCCAGCCAATTTCGGCAGATCTAGTATCTCGGATTTGCGATAATCCTTTTATGTCAAAAATAGTTAGACCCGAGTCCACAAATTGTTCATACAGTTCGTTATAAAATGGCATGTCAGTGCCCCATTCGTATCGAATTCCTACAAAAATCGTCAGAATAGAGACCGATAAAAGTAAACCATACTTTATATAGTTTCTAGATTCTAAATATGATAGGAATATTGCAAATAAGCTTATTCCAATTGCTGTATACATACGACCTAATTAAAAATAATTGTATGGTAAATAGATAACAGAACTTGTGCATTCTTCTGCGGATCATGTCTCAATGCGGCTATTCCACGCATTAAAGAATTATTAAAAGAAGCTGCATTCCCAAAATAATTGCACACTTTATATGCGAGCATTTCATAATCTTCAAATCTATACAATTCACCACAATCAATATTTTGTACCATATCCATCGTTCCGCCAACATATGAAGAAACACAAGGAACCCCTAACATCTGAGCCTCCCCTAAAGAATTTGGACTGTTTTCTATTGTAGACGGACTTACAAAAACATTTGCCCTTAAATACTCCGCCTTCATTTGCTCTGCATTCAACGGACCCAAGTATGTAATGTGATCTTGGATGGCTAATTTATCTGCTAAATTCAAAAGATATCTACTATACCCTTTGCCTGTTATCATCTTTTGTATAAAACCAGTAGAACTTTTAACCCCTGCTATACGAATCTGTGTATTTGGGAAATGCTGAATAATTAAAGGTAAGGCCTTAAATAATTGATGTACACCTTTTACTGGATATGATGCTTGGCTAACAAAAATAGTATGAAGGACACAATCCTCATATCGCCAACAACCCGTATAAAACTCTTCTCTTAAGGTTTCATTACAGAAATGATAATTCAAATCAGGATTAATCGCCCAAGTGTGCGCTTTATCCCAACTTGTTCTTCCTATAACATGTGATACTTTTTGTAATAGTGATATTTCTAATTTGCTTTTTTTCTTGAGCTTTATTTGATGACGTAGAAGATTACCTTTAAATAAATCTCTTATTGTAAGATTATGATAAATATCACTTTTAGATAAACCATAATTGTAGTAATCTGCAATTATAGATATAAGACCTTGGATTGAAACCACAACATTACACCCTCCGCATGCATTCACATAAGCCAATCCAAAAGGATTTTCTGTCCCATGAATATGTGTTACGTCGGGCAAATATTCATCGTGAATGCGTTTACAAAACTGCTCATACGCCTTACAATATCCCTGACCATTATCCTTCCTTGACTTTGGTATAAGATAATATGTAATTTCCACACCATTTAGACATCGCAAATCTTTCACTCTCGAAGAGATAGACGCCACAGCCAAAGATATACCCTTTTCCTTCACTAATTCTTTTGCAGCAGCCACCATCCATCCCCCAGTAGATTTTAATTCACCGCTGCCTTTAAGCAAGGATTCAGCTTCTGGGAAAACTATGTTTGAAAGCCATAATACTTTCATATTGAATTTGTCATTTTTATTATATTATTAGTATTATCTCTATTATTTCAGGTTAAAGACTAACTAATATAAGTTTGGCTTACCCTTTCTTTGCTGGTTTCAATAATCTTTTTATTAAATCATACGTTTCCGGATAATAATTGCGAAATCTTCTTTTTATATCATTAAAAAACCTTCGTATCAAAGGTGTTTGTTTACGTTCCGTACTCCAATCAAGATAATCAAATTCATAATCAGCAAACACAAATGGTGGCCTTTTTTCAATCCTGTATACTGATTCATTAAATGTACTTTCCACATTTACATAATTTTTTTTCCCTCTTGAATGATGTGCTCCATATAATCCTATGTTTGTGATTAAATGTTGTTTGGGCACAACACCAACTGCATTATATTGATCACATACCATCCCAAAATAAAAGTCCCAACATTTGTCTCGTTCGAGTAATTCTCTTATTTCAAGTTTTCCCTGCATTCTAAGGCGGCCTTGTTTTTTTGTCTTAAAAAAATAATCATAAATACCTTGCTCCTTCATCTCATCAATATATGAATGGTCCCAATCCACTGACAACCAACGATCTCGCCATGTGGCCCATCCATACATCCAATGATAATGCGTGAAAATATAATCATATCCACTTGGATTAAGATTAAACACATTATCACCACTTACATACCATACTCTTCTGTCATTCCTAAATAAATCAATCATTTGGTCACAAAAACTGAAGAAAGCGGAGGTTGGGACAACATCGTCTTCAAGAACTATCCACTCCTTCTCATTTTCACACACCCAATCCACAGAACCTTTAAGAGAAGTATATACATCAACATACTCTTCTCTAAACCAAGTGTGCAACTCACAATCCCAGTCCACCTCTTTTGCCCAGCTACGAATCTCATCGTTCCGTTTTATCTCATCGGGGCGGTCTTCTCGTGCTTTATTGGAATAAAAATAGAACTTCTTGGGTTTGCATACTTTGATTGCATCAAAAACCAACCTTGCATATTCAGGGCGTGCAAAAGTCTGGAACAATACTGCTGTTTCTACCATTTTTCTTTATCTTTTGAAAATCTCTTCGATCGTATTATTTGGCTGATAACTCAACACTTTTGATAACTTCGAGCCATCCAATCTCAAACTTCTAATATCACCATCTCTACGTACTGATTGACCAAAGTATTCATCTTTGCAACATACTCCATAAATGGCAAACAGGCGCTCAATCAAATTACGGATGCTGAGGAACTCACCACCTCCCACACAATAGAGGCCAGAAGGAATTTTAGCAATAATAGCCTTATCCACTGTCTGAATCATCTCTTCCAAGGTGATGAATTGACGTGTCTGATTACCTGCACTAAACTTAGGTTCTTCAACTGGCTTTCCTGCGGTATAGTCCTGTAAATACTTCAATGTATAAGGCACAAGGCGTGTCCCTGGCTTCAAATCATCCTCAGAGAACATATTGGGAAGAATGAAATGATAGTAAGTGAAATTTGCATTGAAATCTCTCATGTAACGACCATAGAGACGTTTTGAGAGAGCGTAATCATTGCTTACTGGCAGAGGCGAACATACTACACTTTCCTCATTGAATGCCTTACCATCCTCATCATTGATACCAATCTCCATATAGGAACCAAATGAAACAAATATACCTTTGAACCCTACCTTCTTTAAACCAAGAGTGATATCGATAGGTGCAGTTACATTCAGAGCATACATGAGGCCAGAATCAGTATTCAATGCGGCTTGAACACCAGCGCCTGAAGCATATATGATTACGTCGCTCTTTGCAATAGACTCGTAATCCAACTTTTGTTTAAGCAGATCGGTGGCATAGAATTCATCACAAGAATAACCTTGGGGAGCATCCAGGCCATAGACGGCTACAGTAGTATCCTGCCGCCCATAAAAGTATTTTGTGAGCGCAACCGACAACATGCCGTTGGCTCCAATTATTGAAATCTTCATTTTTTTCTTTCTCCTAATATGTAAGGGTCAATAAAACGTATTACGGGGATAATAGCACAACTAATGACTAGGGTTATTGTACCAATGAGAATCGCATTAATATTTGCATCTGGACAATTCATAAAAATCGTAATCTTATGTCCCACAAAAATTAAAACCAAATGAAAACCATAGATAGACATTGTATATTGACCGTACTTTGAGAATATCCTATTATCAATAAATAACGATAAAACTATCGCAGAAACGCTTAATAAAATTGCAGTGCTCACAAATAGCAAATAATTTCCATATTGAGCATAAGACATTGCAATAAGTCTCTCATTCCCATTATTTTGGAAAAACAGAAAAGTTCCCAATGATGCGCATACAACTCCAATAACTATTAGAATCAACTTGTTACTGCTAATCATTTCAAACAATTTCCTTATTAAATAACCAGCATAAATAAAAGACATTCCTGTAAATGCAACATTAATAGCAAATGGAAAACCAATATAAAATGCCTTCGTCGTAGTCACGCCAAGCCCAGTGAAGAAAAATTGATAACCCCCTAAAGTTAGCGATAGATCTCTCTCACTATTCAAAAGTGCAGAAATTACTGTTAATATAAGAATTATCCCTCTGCTTAGAACCTTTGAATATTTAGTCTTTGGCATTATATCAAATAGTAATCCAAAGAGTAGAACTGCAACACAATAGCATGGTAAGAACCATAAATGAGTAGAAGATACACCAACTAGCGATTGTAATGAGCCCCAAAGCACATATGGGAGGGTAATAATAGACAAACCTTTTCCTAGAATAAACGCTAACAAAAAATACGGTACTAACACCCTACCCCAAAGTGACGTGAACCTAATTTTTAAAGAATCCTTAAAAGTAACTTTTTCTTTTTTCTCTTTAAAAACAAACCCATATAATATAAAGAATAATGGGACGTGAAAACCAAAGAAAAAACGTGAAATATCCGAACCTGGGCTATGGGAAACTATCACCATCCATATTGCCAAGAATTTTGCAGTGTCAACGTATGTCAGTCTTTCTTTAGTCATGCGTTCAAGAACTTTGATATTTCGTCAACACAAATAGTAAACACATCTTCTGTCTTATACCGTTTGTACCAATCAGAGGTAAGCACAGCACACTGTTTAGCATCCAACCGAGGTTTCCAACCCAAACGTGTTTTTGCCTTAGTAATATCGAGCATCAGCAAGTTCGCTTCATGAAGTGCATTCGGATCTGACACATCCTTCAGTTCACCATAACCGAAGTTCTCAATCATAGCTGTTGCAACTTCCCAAACTGTCAGTACGGACTCCTGTTCAGGTCCAAAGTTCCAACCCTCGCAATACTCCGTAGGATGCTCACACATCTTCTGTGCAAGCAGCATGTACCCACTCAAAGGTTCCAAAACATGCTCCCAAGGACGTACTGCCTTAGGCGAACGTATTTCAATCGGTTTCTCTGCCTCCAAAGCACGGATGCAGTCAGGTATGATACGGTCCTTTGCCCAGTCGCCACCACCTATCACATTACCGGCACGAACACTTGCAAGACTCACATGGTGCTTTTTGCCATAGTCATCAGGATTGAAGAAACTCCTGCGCCAGCTCTGGATGGCGATTTCGCAAGCACCTTTACTGGAGCTATAGGGGTCGTAACCGCCAAAAGGATCATCCTCCTTGTAGCCCGTCATCTGCTCCTTGTTGTCATAGCACTTGTCGGTGGTAATCATCACGCCAACCTTTACGCTTTCCGTAGCGCGGATAGCTTCCATGATGTTGATGGTGCCCATCACATTGGTCTGGTAGGTCTCAACAGGGATTTCGTAGCTGAGACGCACCAGGGGTTGTGCGGCAAGGTGGTAGACTATCTCGGGCTGGTATTGCGCAAAGATTTCCTTCATCCTCTCTCCGTCACGAATATCAGCACGGATGTCAGCTTTGATCTTATTACCAATCCCTGAAAGCACAAAGTTGTCCTTCTCGGAATAGGGTTCCAGGCCTACGCCTACCACCTCTGCTCCAAGTTCATGGAGCCAGATAGAGAGCCAACTACCCTTGAAACCTGTGTGACCGGTTACAAGGACTCTCTTACCCTTATAAAACTTATTGAATATGTCTATCATAGATTATCGTATTGTGTATGCAATTGTATCAGCCGGGTCGTATAATTTGTCAGTATAAGCCAAAAGGATAAAATCTTTATCGCTGTTATTCACAACTATATGTGCCACATTATTGGGGATAAATACAGTTATGGCCTTTTCAAGAGACATCTCAATACCCCTACGCTCATGGGTTTCCATATCCTCAAGCTTCAAGATTGCACTCCCTTCAATAATGGTAAACCATTCCACGGCTTCTGGATGATAATGGCCTCCTTTTGCCTGTCCGGGCTTTCCCATAGTGAGATACACCTCCCCTGTGTGGGATGGGATACCCTCTTCTTTTCCTGTAATGGCCTTCAGAAACCAACCACGCTCGTCTGCGATTAGTCTTCGTGGAATGATTTGCACCTTATCAATCTGTGCCATGTTATTCCCCTTTCTGCATTCGATTACGATACTCCAGGTTGGGAATGGTTCTCTCCCAATGCTTCCATGGAGCCTTATCCTCTGCCAGTAGTTTCTCCAGCATATTCTTCTCACGGATGTTGTCCATGCACTGCCAGAAGCCTTCGTGGATATAGGACATCAACTCTCCTCTGTTAGCAAGTGTTTCAAGAGGCTTGCGCTCAAAGATGCAAGAGTCGCCATCCAGCAAATCAAAAATGGCAGGCTCCAGTACCATATAGCCAGCATTGATGGTGGCTCCATCATTGTCGTTCTTTTCACGGAAAGCCTTTACTGCTCCATCCTTAATATCCAGTACGCCCTTCTCCTGAGCCATCTTTACGGCAGTCAATGTGGCAATCTTGCCATGACTCTTGTGGAAATATAAAAGTTTATTGATATCCACATCGCAAACGCCATCACCGTAGGTCATCATAAAAGTTTCGTTGCCTACATACTCCTGTACGCGCTTGATGCGGCCACCCGTCATGGTGTTGTAGCCTGTATCTACCACTGTCACCTTCCAAGACTCCAATTTGCTGTGGTGTATAGTCATTTCATCCTTCCCGTCACGGAAATCAAACGATACATCACTATTATGCAGGAAATAGTTGGCGAACCATTCCTTGATATATTCCTGCTTGTAACCGGCGCAGATGATAAACTCATTGTGCCCGAAATAGGCATATTCTTTCATGATATGCCAAAGTATAGGCATACCACCTATTTCAATCATGGGTTTTGGCTTGAAAACTGATTCCTCAGAAATACGGGAACCAAAGCCACCAGCTAAGAGAACTACTTTCATTAATCTATGTTTTTAATTTCTAATATGAAGTCTATTCTTTGCGAATTTGATTACACCGTTACGCTCACGTTTGTTCATACCCACTAAGAAAACAAACAAAGAAGTCCAAAGAACACAAAACAATGCGAAACACAATACAACAAAAATTTTGTTTACAATTATGAACCTAATTCCTATCATAGGAATAAAAGACACGAGCGTTGTTATAAATGACGGTCTTATCGTTTTATTCCAATAATCTTTATATCTAAATTCAGTAAGTTCTTTCATTATATTAGCTTGAAAGAAAGTTGTAACAATAGTCAATAATACTGCAACTATCACATTTATAAAAGCAGGCAGTCCTATTTTATACAAGAAATAAACTATAGGTATAATCGATAAATTAATCAATGTGTATCCAATTTGATTCTTTCTAACCTTCCCCGTTGCTTGAATACTTGCATCAAACCCACTGCTAAGATTAGACAACATACCTTCGATTAACAAAAATGAAGTGAAAATAGCAGTCATCGGTGGAATATTATCGGTTCCTAGCCATATTTCTAATATGGTGTTCATACACAAGAGTAAAGGAACTGAGATAATAAGCATAATAAGGTAAGTATATCTAGATATCGCGTAAACTAAACTAAGAGACCGTGTCGCATTTCCTTCATTGTTCTTCATTATTTGAGGCGTTACTGCCTGACGAAGTGTTATAGCAAACATTTTTGCAGCCTGACCTATTTGCTTTGCTACTCCAAATGCGGCATTAATGGAATTCCTAAAAAATAAATTAATAACCATTGCCACACCTTGCGTCCTTCCAAGTACTGCAGAAGTACCTAATAACATCCACCATGTAAATGAAACAATTTCTTTATAATCTTGCTTGTTACGGTTAAATTTAAATCTTACAATTTCTGGATACTTCAAACTACAATAACAATGAAATGCTATACGATTTGCAATATTTAAAGCTGCCATCAGTACCGCATATAATCTGAGCCGGTTTCCTAAATAATAAAGTAAAAAAAAAGCTATTAATACCTGAAGCAAGGAACGACATATTTCTATAATCGAAATTGGCAAAAATTTTTCTTCCGCTAATAAAAGACCATTACTTGGTACAGCTATAATTGTAAAAAAAGTAGCAATAAGACTAAAAATAAAAACAAAATGAGCATCGCCAACACTCGCACTTGTTATTGTTAGATAATTATTAATATAGAAAGCACCCAATGGCTCTCCTATTATAATCAAAAGGACTGCTAGAGAAAAGTGTATAAACATCAAAGAAGAAAAAACCTTCTGAGGATTTCCTGCTTCTCCTTTCCCTAACTCTACAACTATATAGCGATTTGACGTGGCTATCATACTTGTAGAAATAATAGCAAGCATTCCTACTATCCCTCCAACAACATTATAAAGGCCGTAATTATCTGCTCCTAAAGCCTGTAGGACCAATCTTGAAATAATAAAACCACAAAGAATGGTAATAAATAGCTTTATAGTCAACACAATTGTATTTACAGCTATCCTTTTATTTTCATTCATATCTATATAGTTCTTATTCGTTTAGTATCATATTAATGATATTCTCACAGGAAGATTTTCCATATGGAGGCAAAAGTTCATTCATTATACAATTATGACGTTCATCCTTTTTTACATCAACACCTGCAACAACTCGCTGGATAAACCCTTCAATGTCATTAATATTCTGTCCATGCTCATAGCTCATATATCCTTTTTGTACAAAACCAAACATGTCTTCAATTGAGTTTGATTCAGAAACTAAATACATGGATGGCTTGTCCATATATAAATATTCTATGATGAAAGATGCACAATCGTGTATTATAGCATCTGAGTATTTAAACAGACTCACATAATCACCATCCTCGTATTGAGTATTGGGCATCTGCGCCCATTCACTATAATAAGCATCAGTTTTGTCTTTCCCCCACAGTCTAACTAATTTCGGATATAGTGTCCCATGTGGTTTGAAAGCAATTGATATTTTATCACTATATTTTTTTGCAAACTTCAGTAAAGGTTCTCCAAACTCAAGGAATGTGGCGAACTCTATTCCATCTCCATTAGTTCCTTTTATCGAGTGATGTGGTGCATAAATAATTCGTTTCTTGCCTGTTTTATCTTTCCATGGATCAACAAGATTCTCCTTAGGCTGAAGCAAAATATCTTGCATGGGGACACCGGTCACTTTGATATTTCTAGCACGATATCCAAGAATCTCTTTTTTTCTTTCTGCTACATCTTCATGCTCTACATAAAACTGCCAACAATAGTCAAACCATGGATGCACTAAATGGACAACATGTTTTGTAATTGCCAAACAATAATCAATACCTCCAAAAACATAATCGAGGTTGTCGTAATAGAAGTGCCCTTTAGAATAACAAGAATCGTAAGGAGAAAAATAGAATATTAAGTCTGGATTAATAGAAGTAATACTATCGGGCTTAGCATCTAAATCATAGTATTCATACCCCCTGTCAATTAAATAGTCTATCATTCCTTTCTTAGCTTGAGGGAAAGATTGATTGGTACTTACACCGACAACAGGATAAAAACGCTCATGATTCTTCATTGCCAAAAAAAGTGACTCACTCTTCCAAGAACGGGCTTCAGAAACCACAAAGAGAACTTTAATTCTTTCCTTCTGGCGGATCTTTGTTATTTTTTTGGGCAGAGTTGCCCAATAACGGTATAACTTATAATGATACTTGAACTTACCTATAGTTGCAAGATAAGCTCTAACTACCAGACTACGTATTTTAATCTTCATGAAAACTAATTCTTAATCACGATGTTACAAAAGTTCAAGCCATCTTTCAGCACAACAAAGAAATCCTCAATATCCTTCACATCAATAGTACCTAAAGCACAAAGACGGAAGGTATTGGTCGTGGAAATCTTACCCGGATAGATAGTGAAACCACGCTCATAGCAGTAGTCATGTACTTTCTCAAAACTCCAGTTAGGATTGTCAGGATATTTTACTGACACCACAAGACCAGATTCAATCTTCGGGGCAATCACCGTCTCAAATCCCAGCTCCTTCACCCCCTTGCGGATAGCTTCATATACTCTGCGATGACGGGCAAACTTGGCTTCCTCACCCACCTCAAAGTATTCTTTCAATGCCTGAATGGCTGCATAGATGGTCTGAACAGGAGGGGTGAAATGCATTTCACCTGTCTTCTCAAAGTTCGCATACTGCATATAGAGGTTGCAGTAATAGGAACGTGTGGGATAGTTCTTAGATGATTCAATGATGTCCCTACGGCCAATGATAAAGGAGAGGCCAGACATAGCCATTAAGCCCTTTTGTGCAGAAGCCATGCAGAAGTCAACATTGTCATTGACTATATCGAAAGGAATCATGCCAAGACTGGACGTGGTGTCGCTAATCATAATTGCGTCATACTTATGAGCCAAAGCACCTATTTTGCGGATGGGGTTCAGTACGCCAGTTCCAGTCTCATGATGACAGCAATATACTACAGCCACATCAGGATTCTCTTTCAGGGTTTTCTCAACATCTGCCAAATTAGGCTGCTCAAACACACTACTCTTCAGGTTAATGTGAGGAATATGATACATTTGGCATACCTCAACAGCACGTGAGTTATATGCGCCATTGTTGACCACCAAAATCTTCTTCCCTTCAGGAACCAGCGAGTTTATGCAGATATCTATATTTATGGAACCTGAACCGCAGAAAAGAACAGAGGTATATTCCGGTTCGGGAGCATGAGCAACTTTGCACAAGTCACTACGTAGGCCCTTCATCAGTCCTGCAAACTCCTTCTCTCGGGGGCAAATATCCGGAACAACCTGAGCCAGTTTTACACTATCCGTGGTCGTAGCAGGCCCAGGGTTCAACAACACATTACGCTTAATCTTAATATCTTTTAATTCCATTATCTTATTTCTTAAGGAAATCCATCAATGCTTCTTTGTTCTGAATGGGGGTAGTAGTCGGGCGGCCAAGATCTTTACGATTACCCTTCTTTACCTTGACTTCTACAAGTACAGGTCCTTCTGCAAGATTCTTCAATGAAACAACAAGTTCTTCCTTATTTTCCACAGAAACAGTTGCCTTGTAACCAACAGCCTTTGCTACTGCAGGCAGATCAATCTTCAAACCAACGGTAGGCTGTCCACCAACAGAATCATGTGCACCATTATTGAATACCACATGGACATAGTTCTTAGGAGCCTTGTTGGCCACAATGGCCATAGAGCCCATGTGCATAATAGCAGCACCATCTCCATCAAAGCACCAAACCTTGCGGTCGGGCTTTGCCATAGCAATACCCAAAGCAATCTGGGAGGCGTGACCCATAGAACCCACAGTCAAGAAATCGCGTTCATGGCCTTGACCTTTAGCAGCACGGTACTCAAACAGCTCACGGCTAATCATGCCGGTGGTAGATACAATACAATCCTTCTCCCCAAGGGCAGCAGCTACAGTCTGGATCGCCTCCTCACGCAACATCGTGAGGTTGTTCTTCTCTACGTTCTGAAGTTTGTAGTCCTCAAAGGTGTCTTTTTCAATTACCAGGGCATAGACATCCTTATTCTTCAGGGCATCAATGGCCTTGGCTATCTGCTTTTCAGCCTTGTCTTCTTCTTTGCTCAGGACGTCAAAGTTGATACCCATTGTGTTCAGCAGACCGGTTGTAACTTTGCCTTGCTTGACATGCTGGGGCTCATCGTGTACACCGGGGCGGCCTCGCCAGCCAATTAATAGCAATACAGGGATATTATATACCTCAGGATCTGTCAGAGAGGCGAGCGGGTTAATGATATTACCCTCACCGCTGTTCTGCATATATACACAAGCGGGCTGGCCCGTAGCCAGGTAATGACCGGCAGCAAGACCTACAGCTGCACCTTCGTTGGCTGCAATGATGTTATGTTCAGAATCACAATGGTCTGTGATGTAGGCGCAGATGTTCTTTAGAAGACTATCAGGAACGCCTGCAAAGCAGTCAATACCATTCTCTCTCAGTTTCTCTATAAAGAATTCAGGTCTAATCATGGCTTACTTCTTTTTTGTACCGGGAATGAGGTTCAAAATCTGTTTGATAGGCATGCAGTATTCCTCGGAAGCCTCCTGACAACGGGTGGTTTCAAGAATACGCTCAGCACACTTCACCATAGCAGGATAAGCACTACGGAGCATGTGGTTTGCATAAATCACAATGTTAATGCCCCACTCTGCAAGCTCAGCTTCTGTGAACTGACCATAAGTGGTAGGAACAGCCACAATAGGCGTATGATTATCCACTTCACGGAAACACTGGCAGAACTCCTTGATGTCCTGACCATCTTTGTTCTTTGAGTGAATCATGATACCGTCAGCACCTGCAGCCACGTATGCATGACAACGCTCCAGAGCGTCCTCAACAGGCTTGCCTGCAATCAGAGATTCGCAACGGGCAATAATCATGAAGTCACGGGTAACCTGCGCTTCCTTACCAGCCTGAATCTTGGAGCAGAAGCCTTCAATAGAATCCTGTGTCTGAACGGCATCAGTACCAAACAGACTGTTCTGCTTCAAACCAACTTTATCCTCAATGATAACAGCAGAAACGCCAAGGCGCTCCAGTGTGCGAACAGTAAATACGAAGTGTTCGGTCTTTCCACCAGTGTCACCATCATAGATAACGGGCTTGGTAGTTACCTCAAGCGAGTCATTCAGGTCATGCAGACGGGTAGTCAAGTCAACAGCCTCAATGTCAGGCTTACCTTTGCTAGTAGAGTCGGTCAGAGAACTTGCCCACATTCCGTCAAATTCACGTACTTCATTACCCACCTCAACTTTGGTGTGCTCAATGATTAGGCCTGTCAGGCCACAGTGAGACTCCATAATGCGGACTATAGGTTTAGCAGTGATCAAGCGACGGAGACTCTTCAGGCGTGCTTGAGGTGTGGTTCCCAGTGACTCTAATTCCTCCGCAAGTCCACTGGAGGTTATACCTTTAGTATATGGGATTTCAATCACTTGACCTCCCATTGCTTCCATTACTTTGAATACCTCATCACGGATATATTTGTCCGGACCCTGAAGCCAATCATCACCATGGATAATGTAGTCAGGTTTATACTTGACCAGATTTGGCACATAACTCCAATCATCTTGAGGTACTACGTCAGAAACTCCTAGGATGGAACGAACGACTGTTTCGCGCTGTTCGTATGTCAGATAAGGGAGACGCTTATGCGTTGTAATGGCCTTGTCGGTGAATAATCCAATTATAACATCACCGTATTTTGAGCCCTCATTGATGATGTTTATTAATCCGGGATGCATGATGTCTGCTATCATGCCAAGATAAACTTTCTTTGCCATATTATTGAATTTTTATGTTTTCTTCTGCGTATTTCAGGTCTTGTTCATCGTCTATTTCGTACCACTGCAGATTGTCCAGTTTCAAAACGTGCATGGGTGAGATGCGTTGGGATATATCCAGCAACTGAAATTCGTATCCCAACTTAGGTTTCTCATTAACTATCTTTTCATACTCTGAACAAAGTATTTTGTAGAATGAGTTGCTTATCTTATGGATGCCAACCAGTTCGCCAGAGGGCTGAATATCATATTTATTTACAGAACAATTAATCAGCTCGCACTTGTCGTTCATCTGCACATAATACTGATCCTGGAACTTGGTAACAGGGGTAATCAGCATTACAGAATCAAATGCACAATTAATTAACTCAGTAACTGCCCTCTTCTCAAATACCAAGTCAGACTCAAAGAGCAGAAAATCAGCATCCCCTATTTTCTCACGGCAATTCCAAAGAGTGTACATACTGTTGGTCTCCGCAAAACGGGGAGAGAATACGCACTGAACCTTTCCGGGATATTCCTTCTCCAAGACCTCGTAAAACTCCTTGTGATAGCCAGTACCAATAATTACTTTTTCAATACCGGCATCGAACATGGTTTCAATGGCTTGAATTACCATCGGTTTTCCTTTGAAAGGAATAAAACCCTTTGGCTTCAAATCTGTTTGCTCACCAAAGCGGGTACCCATGCCCGCTGCCATTATTACTGCTGTTTTTATCATATATTTACCCATATTATTGAAGCAAATCTTGAAATAATTCATCCCACTTTTTACAAATATTATCTACATTGAAAATTTTAACCTTTCGAATAGCAGCAAAACTCATTTTTTCTCTCAATATTTCATCTCTCATAAGTAACATAGTTTTGTTTTTGAAATCCAACAGGTCATTAGATTTTGTTATTACACCATTAACGCCATCATCTATTATATCATGAATAGAGGCAAATGTATCCATTGAAACTGGTACACATCCCCTCTGCATAGCTTCAAGAATTGTCATAGGCCATCCCTCATATGATGATGCCATCCAGAATATTTTAGCTTCCTGATAATATTTATCTGGTTTTTGATAACCATATAAAACCACGCGAGCTATTTTCTCATCATCTACCTTTTGCTGTATAGATTCCATCTCTGGCCCATCACCTACTACCTCAAAAGTCCAATCATAGAAATAATTATTTAAAAATTTCCATACATCTAGCATTTCAAAAATACCCTTATCCCTTTTTAGTTGACCGACAAACAAGACCTTATTTTGCTTTCTGGGAAGGACTGTATTTCCAAAATTGATTATAGGATTATTAATATATCGTATTTTATTAATATATGGCAACGATTTATTTTTTCCACATACACTACATAATTCATTTATATATCCTTTTGCAAGAACAACATATGCATCAGCATTCTTTAATAAAAAGTAATGCCGATTTTTAGTCATCTGGAATTGTTTAGGCCAATAATATATGAGACTATATATTTTTTTGAAGAAAGTATGATGTCTTTTTATGTGAAAAGATTTTTTTTTATATACAGGAGTACTATGTTCACAAACAATTAATTTTGCTCCATATTTACTCAGACTTACAGCTATGTGTTCAGTAGCTGCATAACAATCTTGATAAATAATAATGTCAAAACCTCTTTCCTTAATTAATTCTGTTGCAAAAGCTTTATTATTCGGTGTATCACACTGCCCCTGATCAGGCATAACATAATGACAAATTTTGTCCATCAAATCTGATGGACGATTCTGCTTAATATGTGATAACACACTAACTTCATAGCCTAAATCTATAAATTTATTGCCTAGAATCTCCGTAACTGTTTCAATACCGCCCCAGCCTGGAAAACGACTTAAATAAAATAATATTTTTGCCATTTCATTATTATTAGTTTGTTATTCCATAATAATTCCTAGTTTTTACTACATTGAATCGTCGTTACGCCAAATCTGCTTTCACTGAATACAATACGTGGAGTATCCTAATTTATCAATTCTAATAGATGCCAGATAAAAATCCAAAAGTGGTTATATACCATTTAGGGTAAGCGCTTTGTGGCACTTACCTATATTGGGGACATTAAGGTTTAATGATTTTTAATTCAAATTTTAAGGGCTATTGTCATCGGTAGCAGGTTGTCAGCCTGTTGTTCTTGGTCTCTAACTGGCGTGTGAGTTCCTGTATCCTGGTGTTTGCATCCTTGAGTTCTCCGGTAAGGGCAACAAAACTTTCCATCAGTTTTGCTTTGCTCTCGGACTCTGCCTTGGCTGTCTCGCGTGCAACTTTTAGCTCTGCCTTTATCTCGTCCAAGGAGTCCTGCATTCGCTTCATCGTCTCTTTGTAATC
>AUXO015740070.1_pt1 | contig 28838 bp, 24 predicted proteins | sample 768731 | NCBI WGS metagenome assembly AUXO01 (sample SAMN02715735, study PRJNA202380) | gut metagenome | biome: sheep rumen | host: Ovis aries | place: New Zealand: Palmerston North
AAAAGATACTATTTTGAAGAAGGAAGTGGGAAATTACTTTATTGGTGGCATTCAAAAGATGGCAAAAATTTTTATCAATATGGTGATGGAACAATAAAAGAAGGATTACAAAAGATAAATGGCATTATGTATTATGTTAAAGATGATTATGTATATACCGGACAATTAATCTTAAATAATGTAGAATTATATTTTAACGAAAATAGTGGTGAAATTGTAACTGGGTTTATTGATCAATCTAACGGTAAAAAAATATTTGTTTCTAATGAATTTGCTCCTGTTAGAGGGTGGTTTACCGAAAGTGAAAAAATTTATTATGCAGATATTGATGGTTATATTTTGACAGGAAATCAGTCTGTAGAGGGACGTGATTATTATTTCAACGATGATGGTGTTTTGTGCGGCTTCTTTTGGGATAATGGAAATCTTTATTATAATAATCCTACTGGTGATAAAGTTTATGGAGTCCAAAGAATTGCTGGTAAATATTATAAATTTAACGAGTTAACTGGGGCTTTTGAAAAATTTGTAAACCAGCGTAATGTTATTGATATTTCTTCTCATAATGGCGATATTGATTGGTTGGCTGTTAAAAATTCAGGACTTGTTGATGCTGTTATATTACGATTGGGCTATGGATACCGGGCTATTGATAATAAGTTTTTGTATAATATGGGTGAGCTTAATCGTTTAAATATTCCTTTTAGTGTTTATTTATTTAGCTATGCTTTAAATGGCAACGAAGCAAATGATGAAGCTAGTTTTATTATTAATACAATTAGGAAGTATAATGTTAATATTAACACTGATATTTTTTCTATATATTATGATTTAGAGGATTGGGATATTATTTCAACAGGTGAGTCTAGTGACTCTATAAGTGTTCAGAACTATGGTGACATTATTATGACTTTTATAAATAAAGTAGAAGGGGAACTCGGAATTAAAGCTAGATTATATGCAAGCAAAAATTATATTTTGACGAGGTTTCCAGAATTTACTCATCATTATGCAACTTGGGTAGCACAATGGGGGCCTAGTTTAACTTATAGTGGAGCTGTTGAGGGATGGCAATATACAAGCGATGGTTCAATTCCGGGTATAAATGGAAGAGTTGATTTGAACAAATTTTATTTTTAAAAATTATCTATGAATGATATACGCTTCGTTTCTTAAACATAGGAACGAGGCTTTTATTTTTTTGGCTTGTTTGACGAGTACTATATTTGTTTTTATTTATTTTGTTTTAAAGGTGCTGATTAAGTAATATGATTAATTGTGCCGAACAATAATATTTATCTAGGGAAAATGGTTAAGAGAGACTTCCTTTTTTAATTATAGATTTTTTTCTTTATATGTGGTAAACTATTTATAGTATTTTATGTGGAGGTTTTCATGGAAAATAATAGCTGTGTTATTAAAGTAAAAAATGTATCTAAAGACTTTATAATTTATGGTGATAAGGCTAATACTTTAAAGGAAAAAATAATTAGATTTAATAGTTCAAAAAAAGAAAGTTTTCATGTGCTTAAAAATATAAATTTGGAAATTAATCGCGGCGAAACAGTTGCTTTAATTGGAGTTAATGGTAGTGGTAAAAGTACTTTATTAAAGCTTATTACTAAAATTATTTATCCTACTAAGGGAAGTATTGTTGTTAGTGGTAAGTTAACATCTTTATTGGAACTTGGCGCTGGATTTCATCAAGATTTTTCTGGTAGGGAAAATATATATTTTAATGCGTCTATTTTTGGTTTAACCAGAAAAGAAATTGATGATAGGATAAATGATATTATTGAGTTTTCCGAACTTGGTGATTTTATAGATAGTCCTGTAAGAACGTATTCTTCTGGAATGTATATGCGTTTAGCTTTTTCAGTGGCAATTAATGTTGATGCAGATATTTTACTTATTGATGAAATTTTAGCTGTTGGTGATAAACATTTTCAGGATAAATGTTTAAATAAGCTGCTTGAGTTAAAGAAGCAAGGCAAAACTATGGTTTTTGTTTCACATTCTGCAGATTCTGTTAGATTTTTATGTGATAGAGCAGTTTGGCTTAGTGAAGGTAAAATAAGGATGGATGGAAAAACAGACGATGTTTTGGGTGAATATATTAAGGAGTGTGGTTAGTATATGACTTTAGTTAGCAATTTATATAAATATCGTGAGTTTTTGAAAACTTCTATTTTAAAAGATTTTAGAGGAAAATATAAAAAGTCTTTTTTAGGGGTTTTATGGAGTTTTCTTAATCCTTTATTTCAGTTACTTATTTATTCTTTAGTTTTTCCTCATATTATGGGTAATCGTATTGAAAATTATACTTTATATTTGATGATAGGGCTTATGCCATGGACTTTTTTTAACAATACAATTATTCAAAGTGCGGCTTGTATTGTCACTAACGGTGGCATTATTAAAAAAGTTTTTTTTCCGAGAGAAATTTTACCGATTTCTACTTTAACTAGTAATTTAGTGAATTTTTTAATTACTCAAATTATTGTTTTGCTTGCGTTAATTTTTAGCGGAGTAGGGATTGCAAAATCAATAATCTTTTTCCCTGTTATAGTTTTGCTTCAATATATTTTACAGCTTGGTTTTGCTTTTATTTTTTCGGCAATAACTGTTTATGTTAGGGATGTTGAATATATAATAAATATTTTTATGATGCTTATGTTTTATTTATGTCCTATTGTTTATGAGCCAGCTATGATTCCTGATAATTTATTACGTTTTTTCAAATTAAATCCGATGTTTGATATTATTACTTTTTATAGGCAAATTTTATATGAAGGTGTTTTCCCTGACATGTACAGTGTTTTAAAAATTTTTATAGTTTGTTTGTTTTTCTTGTGTAGTGGGTACGCAATATTTAAACATTTAGAAAAAAGGTTTGCTGAGGAGTTATAGTTTATGAAAGTATTTTCTTTTATTAAAAAAGTTGTAATTGTAATGTGGTATAGGCACCACTTTATTATTCCGCCTAAATATTGGGGCAAGTATTTTAAATCTTTTATACAAAAAGTGTTTGGAATTAAAAATTATTATAATCCTTTTAATGTTAGGGAGTATAATATATGGCTTAATTCTAAACAAAAGACTGAAATGGTAGAATTAAAGAATAAACCGTTAATTTCTATTGTCATTCCAGTCTATAATATTGAAAGAGAATTTTTAATTGATTGCCTAGATTCTATTTTAAACCAAACTTATCAAAATTTTGAGGTATGTCTTGCGGATGACAATTCAACAAATATGGATACTATTAATACTTTAAGGGAATACGAAAAAAAAGACTCACGAATAAAGGTTGTTTATAGAAAAGAAAATGGGCATATTTCTAAGGCTACTAATTCTGCAATTGAAATAGCTAGTGGTGAGTATATTGCTCTTATGGATGACGATGATATTTTGACTCAAGAAGCTTTATATAAAGTTGCTTTGGCAATTAATGATACTGGCGCTGATTTTATATATAGTGATGAAGATAAGCAAGATATGAATGGTAATTTGTGCGAGCCTCATTTTAAAAGTGATTTTGCTGAGCACTCTTTATATGGTGGCAATTATATTTGTCATTTTACTGTTATTAAGAAATCTTTATTGGATAATATTGGATATTTTAGGGCTGAGTATGTTGGGGCTCAAGATTTTGATTTATTTTTAAGGGCTACTGAAAAAGCTAAGAATGTATATCATATTCCAGAAATTTTGTATCACTGGCGAAAGGTCCCTGGGTCAACTGCTGATACAATAGGTAATAAAACTTATGCGATTGAAAATGGTAAAAAAGCTGTTATTGATGCTTTGAAAAGAAAAAATAAAGATGCTTTTGTTACTGTTCCAATTTTGACTACGCATTATATTGTTCATTATAATGTTAAAAATGATCCGTTGGTTACTATTATTATGCTTGATAATAATAGTGAAAGCATTAGAAACAATATAAGTCAGTTTATGGATAATAATACTTATAAAAATATTGAAATGATTGTTTGCTATGATAAAATTGGCGAGTGGGATAATGTTATTTTTAAACGTGATAGTATAAATAATTTAGTTAAGATGTCAAAGGGCAAATATATACTTATTGTTTCTGGAAAGATAAAGTTTAATGATGCTACCATAATTAGGGAAATGGTTGGCTATGCTTCTCAACCGGAAATAGGTATAGTTGGCCCTAAAATTTATAGATATGGCAAGCTTATTAAAAGTGCCGGAATTGTTTTAAGTAATGAAAATGTTTTTAGCGATGTTTTTAGTGATTATTTTACTGATTCTTATGGCATGTATGGTAGGTTATTAGTTCCTTATAATTATAGTGCTTTATCTGATGTTTTTTTCATGTTTTCTAAAGACAAATACGAGGAGGTCAGCGGTTTTAGAGAGGATGTTTGTTTTACCTTGGCTTCTGTTGATTTTTGCTTGAAACTGCTTAGTAAATATCAGAATGTTTTGCTTTCACATTTATTTATATATCAAAAAGATTTTCATAGAAAGGATATTTCTGACATTTCTAGTGATGAGAAGAATGCACTTAAAAAAGATTGGAATTTGGATAATGACATTTACTACAATAAAAATTTAGATAAGAAGTATAGTTTTATGCTAAGTAAAAAAGGTGATGATGATGAGAAATAAGCTGGTTATTTTGAGCCTTGTTTTATTGTTATTTATTTTTAGCTACTTAAATGGAAAATACATTCCTATGATGATTTTTACTTATTTTATATATTTATTATGTTTTAATAAAACAATAAGTAATGATGGCTGGTTAAAAAATTTTCTTTTTTTCTTTGGCGGTACTTTTTTGCTTTGGTATATTTTGAATACTTTTATTACTGCCATTTTTTTAAAAAATATTTTTGCAGCAATATTTATAACTGTGTATAGCTATATATTTACTAATGTTAGTATTCGTTTAAAAATTAAAAACGTTTTGATTAGTGTCATAAAAAAATATAATTTAAAATGGAATACGTTTCACGAAAAACATTTTATTTTAAAAATACTACCAAAAAACATTTTAGTATTATTTTTGTTTATTATTAGCATAATTACAGTTATCGAATTTTCTTTTAAAACTGCTAATGATTATTATGCTGTTTTTTCGCAGCCGAAGAGTGATATTCCGTATGATATTTTAAAGAAAACTAAGATTGATATTGATTTTGCTGATACAAATAAGTCTTTTTCAGCGATTTGTTTTAAATTTGGGACACATGATCGATTAAATTTTTCTGATTTGACTTTTGCTATAGTAAGTGGTGAAACGACAGTTTTCAAAGAAAAATTTAATGCTAGCACTTTGGAAAATCTTGGTGATAAGTGTTTTGATTTAAAAAATATTTCTTTAGATGAACTTAAAAAATACGATTTATATTTTATTCCTACATCTGTTACTAAAAATGATTTTTTATCACTTTTTAAGGATAAAGATACTGGTAATATTTCTTTTAGTTTAGCTAAAAAACAAGGTAGAGATGTTTCTTTAGTAAAAGCAGGTTTGATATTTTATAGTTTTTTAGTATTTTTTATGATTAATTATATTATTAATAGTAAAAAGTTAACTTATAATCAGCTATATATATATTTGTTAATGTTTTTAATACCAATTTTATTTATAATACCGGCTTTAAATGTTCCTGATGAATTTCATCATTTTTATAGATCTTATGGTAATTCTCAAATAGTTGATAATGATTTTAAATATAATGGTTTTGATAATCTCAATATTAAGGTACCTGATAATATTTCTTGCTTAAATTATACGCAAGTTCAAGTTTCGAATAAGATTTCATCTTTAAATACTTTGAGTGATTGTTTAAAGAATGGACAAAATATATATATTTATAATTCTTCGCATGGTTTTTCGCCATTATTTGGGTATATACCGCAGGCTACTGGAATTAAAATTGCTGATGCAGTTTCTGATTCACCTCTTTTTATATTTTATTTTGGAAGATTATTTTCATTTTTTGTTGTTTTTACAATCTGCTATTTAGCAATCAAAATTACGCCAAAATATAAAGGATTATTTTTACTTGTAGCTTCTTTGATGATGTTTATTCAGCAAATGATTTCTTACTCATATGATGCAATTTTAAATGCGGTGGCGCTACTTTATGTGGCTAGTTTGATTAAAATGATTTGTACTAAGGATAAACTTTCATTTAAAAATTTTATTTTACCTACTATTTGTTTAAGCATTATTTTGAATATTAAAATTGTTTATTTTCCTTTGGCGATACTTATGTTTTTTATACCTAAAGGAAAAACAAATAGAAATAAATATTTTTATATTGTTTTATCTATATTTGTTTCCATTTTATTGCTTAAGGGACTGAATTATTTTATTTCATTAGCTGCTGGTAGTTCTGGCACTTCTGTTATTAATGGTGACGCTAGTAAGCAAATTTTATATTTAGTAAAGCATCCGCTATTTATTTTTAAAGTCATTTATAGTACACTTAATTATAATACTTTATTTTATATTAGAGGACTTGTAGGCTTTTTTGGCTGGTTTGCATTTAAAATAAGCGATTTATATTTTGTTATTTATTTAGCTTTATTTTTATATTTATTATTTAGTGAAAGTAATATATTATCAAGTAGACAAAGAAGACTTCTTTTTGGAATGGTTTTGCTTTCAATTTTAGGAATTTTTGGTGCAATGTATTTGTTATGGTCTCCGTATAAAACTTTAATAGTTGAAGGCGTTCAGGGTAGATATTTTATTCCATTGCTTGTACCACTTATGATGGCTTTTATTCCTAGGGAAACTGTAATTAAAAAGGATGATAATATTCTATTTTCGTCAATTAATGTTCTTTTACTGGAATTTATATTGGTTTTAATTATATGGTATTTTTAAGAACACTGTTGTGTTCTTTTTTGTGAAAATAGTCTTATTTTGTAGACTTGGATTATTTGTTTTGGTACAATAAATATGGAGGTAGTTATGAAAAATAGCATAAAAATTTATATTGCTTCACATAAAAAGTTTAGTTCCTTTAATAATGATGTTTATGTGCCATTACATGTCGGATCTAAAGGAAAGGCTAACTTGGGTTATGTTTTAGATTCTAAAGGTGATAATATTTCTTTAAAGAATCCATATTTTTGCGAATTAACTGGTCTTTATTGGATATGGAAAAATGATGATTCAGATATCGTTGGATTGGTTCATTATCGTAGATATTTTTATAATTCTGTTTTTAGTAAGATAGAAGATATTTTAGATGAAAAGCAAATAGAAAATATTTTAGATAAATGTGATGTTATTTTGGCACAAAGAGGCTATACGTGGGGAAGTAGTGTGCGCAAACAATATGAATCTAAACATATTAAAGATGATTTAGATAAATGTGAACAAATACTTAAAGAAAAGTATCCTGATTATGGAAAATATTTTGATAAAATTATTAATGGAGATCATTATTGCCCATTTAATATGATTATTTGTCGGAAGAAGTTGTTTGATGAGTATTGTGAGTGGCTTTTTGATATTCTTTTTGCTCTCGAAAAGAAAATTGATTTGTCTGATAGGGATACTTATAACTCTAGAACGTTTGGATTTCTTTCTGAAAGGCTTTTAAATGTTTGGGTTTTAAAAAATAATTTGAATGTTATTGAAAAACCTGTATTTAATAATGAGGAAAATATATTTGTTCAAAGAATTCAATCTATTGTTAAAAAAATGATGTTTTGGAAATGAGAATTTCTTTTTAAGGTAATGGGTGGCTGTTTATACTTCTTGGAGGTTAGTTATGGAAATGCGAAAATCAAATTTTGAGTTGATGCGTATAGTGTCGATGTTTATGATTATTTTATGGCATATTTTTCTTTATGCTTTCGATTATGCTTCGATTAATATAAATGTTAGATATTTTTTTGATTTGTTTAAAGCAATCATGGTAGTACATGTAAATTCATTTATTATTTTAACTGGTTATTTTCAGTGCAAATCAACATTTAAAATGCCTAAACTTTTAAAACTTATTGATGAAGTGTGGTTTTATAAGATTATTATATTTTTGATATTTATTGCTATAGGCCTTTCAACTGCCAATCCTATAAATGTTGTTAGGACTTTTTTCCCATTTGATTTAGACAGCTATTGGTTTATTAGAGTTTATTTACTTTTATATATTATTTCTCCTTATTTAAATATAATTATTAATAATTTAAATAGGAGGCAGTACCGTATATCTTTGGTTGTAATGTTTTTGATGTTTTCAATTTTATCTGCAATTACAAAGCAAGAAATTTTTACGGTTGTTACTGTAAATAATGGGTTTTCAATTGTCAGTTTTGTGTTTTTATATTTTATAGGTGCATATTTCCGTAATTATCCTATTGAGGATATGTATATTGGGAAAAAGTATTCTAAGAAACTGTTACAACTATGCTTTATTATTGGATTTTTCTTATTAGCATTATTTAATTTTTCGTTGCATGTAGTAAGCTCACAATTATTGTCTGCTGGACAGTTGTGTAATTATTTTGCAAATATTATTTTTTATTCGTTTGATAAATATGATAATCCTTTGGTTGTGCTTGGAACAATATGTTATTTTAGAATCTTTTACTTTATGGATATCAAGAGTACTTTTGTTAACAAAATATCTTCTGCGGCATTTGGAATTTATTTAATTCACGAAAATACACTTATGCGAGATACGCTTTATAAGATATTTAGATTTCCAAAATATGTTTTTTCCAGCAGGATTTTTATCCATATTTTGTCAGTAGCAATTATTATTTTTGTTGTTTGTTGTATTATTGATTTAATTAGACAGAAATTATTTAAAATTGTTTATAATTTCAAAATATCCAAATGGTGGCGTCAAAAATATCAAAATTATTTGAAGAGTTTGGGTTTAAATATTAAGTGGTAGTTTTTTATGTATTTTGATGTTTTATGGCTGATTATTTGATATAATAAATGTAGTTAGGTTTGGTGAAAATATGAAAGTTTTATTAATTATTCCGGCATTCAATGAGGCCAATAATATTTTAAATGTTTATAATAGTATTACTTCTTTTAATGAAAAAAGTGATGTTAAATTCGATGTTATTGTTATAAATGATGGCTCGACAGATAATACTGAACAAATTTTGAATGAGAATGCTATTCCTCATGTTTCATTAATTAATAATTTAGGTATTGGTGGAGCTGTTCAAACGGGGTATAAATATGCGAAAATTCATAATTATGATTACGCGGTGCAGTTTGACGGTGATGGACAGCATGATGTTAATTATGTTTTAAAAATTTTAGAGCCTGCTTTTAGAAATGAAGCTGACATGATTATTGGCTCTAGATTTATAGATAAAAAAAGTAGTTCATTTAAATCAAGCTTTGCTAGGCGAGTTGGAATTAAGATGATTTCATTTTTTATTAAAATTGTTACTGGAACTAAGGTATATGATACGACTTCTGGATTTAGAGCCGTTAATAGAGAATTAATTGATTTGTTTGCAAATGAGTATCCATCAGAATACCCAGAACCTGTATCTACAACAAAAGTTTTGATTAATAAATTTAAAGTTTATGAGGTTGCAGTAAGTATGAATGAAAGAAAAGCCGGTGTTTCTAGTATTAGGGCGTGGAAAAATTTTTATTATATGTTTAATGTAATTATTTCAATTTTGATCACTGGTATGGAGGGTAGAAGAAGATGAATAATCATTTAATATTTTATTCTTTGTTATTTATATTTTTTATTTTTATATTTATTTTTTATCTTATTAAAAGAGGTAAAATAAATATTAGATATTCGGTTATTTGGTTTTTATTATTTGGCTTATTGTTTATTTTTTTAATTATACCTGGCTTTTTGAGTATTATTACTAAACTATTAGGATTTAGTATTGCTTCTAATATGATTTTTTCAATTTTGATTGCTGTATTAGTTATTATCAATATATACTTTACGAGTGTTATATCTCTTCAAGATAAAAAGATTAGATCATTAGTACAAGAGGTTTCACTACTTAAAAAGGAAAGTAATGATTATGAAAAGTAATGATAAAAAGAATTTTATTTGGAATTCTATTGGTTCTACGGTTAATTCTTTAACGTCTTTATTTTTTATGATTATTGTTACTAGACTTAATGGAATTGATAGTGCTGGGGTTTTTACATTTGCATTTTCATTTGCTATTTTCGCCCAGGTAATTGGGAACTATTTTGGCAGGAGCTATCAAGTTACAAATATTGATGATGATATTAAAGATAGTGATTTTGTTTATAGTAGAATTTTCACATGTATTTTAATGGCCTTGTTTTCTTTTGCTTTTGTCTTTTTTAAAAATTATACTAATTATAAGGTTTTAATAATACTGTTGTTAGTTTTGTTTCGAATGATTGAATCTTATGGTGAGGTTTTGTATGGAATAGTACAAAAGGGAAACAATTTATATAAAGTTGGAATTTCGATGTTTTTTAAAGCACTTTTTTCGGTGTTGTTGTTTTTCTGCTTTGACTATTTTTGGAATAATTTATATCTTGCAATTTTGTCAATTTCTTTAGTAAATTTATTGATAATTATTTTCTATGATTATAAGAATGTAAAAAAACTTGGTTTTTCTTTTTATAGGTTTAATAAATCTTCTTTTAGGAAAATACTGTTTGATGGTTTTTTAATATTTTTGTTTACGTTTTTGACCCAATATGTACTAAATGCTTCAAAATATTCTATTGATGATCTTTTAACAGATAGTTTTCAAACTATATACGGAATAATAGTTATGCCTGCTACTGTGATGGTTTTATGCGCTCAGTTTTTAGTACAACCATTTCTTACTAGATTTGCAAAATACTTAAAAGAAAAGAAATTTAGCAATTTTTCTCAGTTAGTTTTTAAACTGTGCTTATATGTCTTTATTTTTGGAATTTTGGCTACTGTTTTTTGCTATTTTTTTGGGATTCCAATTTTGGAATTTATATATGGTTTGGAGTTACACGATTATATAAATTCTTTGCTTCTTATTATAGGTGCTTCTACTTTTTTTGGAATTTCATATGTTTTTTCGAATGTGTTAATTACTTTGAGAAAAAATTTTATTCAGGTTATTATTTATGGCTTCGTTGCACTAGTTGCTTTCTTCTTATCGAATCTGTTTGTTAGATCGTATGGCGTTTTTGGAGCTTGTTTATCTTATTTTATTTCAATGTTTATTTTGGCAATATTATATTTTGTAGTTTGTGTTTATTACTTAAAGCGTATAGTCAAAAATTATGATTATAGTATTCATACTTTTGTAATACTTGCTTATAAGGAAAGCCCTTTTCTAGAAGAATGTATTAAATCTGTACTTAATCAAAGTGTTAAGAGTAATGCGATTATTGCAACAACTACTAGAAACGACTATATTGATGGTTTAGCAAACAAATATCATTTAGATATTGTTGAAGGTGTTCATACTTCTATTGGCGGTGATTTTGATTTTGCTATTTCTGCCGGTAAAACTAAGCTTGTTACTATTGCACACCAAGATGATTTATATGATTTTAATTATGCTGAGGAAGTCGTGAAGAATTACTATAATAATAGGAATTGTTTAATAATTTTTTCAGACTATTATGAAATTAGGAAAAACACATTTGTATATTCTAATAAAAACTTATTTATTAAAAGATTTTTGCTTTTTAGTTTATTAATTAAAAAGACTTCTGGTATTAAGTTTTTGAAAAGAAATGTTTTAAGACTTGGATGTAGTATTTGCTGTCCTGCTGTTACATTTGTAACTGAAAATATTCCTAGTAGTGTTTTTGAGTGCAACATGAAATGTGATGTTGATTGGTTTGCGTGGGAAAAACTTTCGAAGTTGAATGGTAAATTTATTTATATTCCTAAAAATTTAGTAGGGCATAGGATAGATGAAACTACAACAACTACAGATATTATTAATCAAGGCATTAGAACTAAGGAAGATTTGATTATGCTTAAGAAGTTTTGGCCTGATTTTATCGCGCGAGCAATTAATAAGTTATATAAAAATAGTGAAAACAGTAATAAATTGGAGTGATATATTATGAATATTGTATATACTTTAGATGACAATTTCGTTCCTCAAGTTGGCGCGGGTATAGTGTCGGTTTGTGAAAATAATAAATGGTCTTCATCTATACATTTTTATTTGATTTCTTCTGGTGTTTCTGAAAAAAATAAGCAGGAATTTTTAAAGCTTATTAAAAAATATAAAAGAGAAATTGATATTATTGAATTAGGAGATTTAAATAGTTATTTTGATTTTGATTTTGATACTAATGGCTGGAATCCAATTGTGCTTGCACGTCTTCTTTTGGATAAAATTTTGCCTGCTAAAGTTGACCGGATTATTTATTTAGATGGAGATACAATAGTTAGAGATAGTATAGAAAATCTTTGGAATATAAATTTAAACGGAAAAACTATTGGCATGAGTATTGAGCCTACTATTGATAAAAGTCGGATAGAGATTCTTAAATTAGGGTTGCATCCTTATTGTAACGCGGGAGTTTTGCTTATAGATTTAGATAGGTTTAGAAAAATTAGTGCTGGTGAAAAAATCATTAACTATTATCGAAAATATGATGGTAAGTTATTTGCAAATGATCAGGACGCTATTAATGGTTCGATGAAAAATGAAATTTTTATTATTTCGCCAAAATATAATTTTTATAATATTTTTTATCAATATCCATATTGGTTTTTGAAAAAAATTATGAAACCAAAGAAATATATTGATAGGGACGTATTTTTGGATGCAAAAAGGTGTCCTGCTATAATTCATTATCTGGGTGAAGAAAGGCCTTGGAGAGGTGGAAATACGCATAAATATCGTGATGATTATAGGAAATATTTGTTTATGACTGTTTGGCGCAATACGCCTGATGAAACGGGATGGCATTTATATTTTGTGTGCTGGAGAATTTTTAATTTTTTTACTAAACCTTTTCCATTTGTGAGATATAAGATAATTAATTCTCTTATTCCAGCATTTATGAAATTTAGAAAATCAAAATTAAACAAAAAAAAATTATAGATTGTTTATTTATGTTAAGAAGGTGCTTGGTATGAAACATGTATTTATTGTTGGAGCTAGAGGTTATCATTATAATTATGGTGGCTGGGAAACTTTTGTAAGCAATTTAGTAGATCATTATGATGATAAGAATACTAAATTTTATATAAGTATGTATACCGATGATGAGTCTTTAAAAGAATATTCAGTAAGTGATAATATCACAGTCACGCCAATTTATGTAAAAAATAGAGGTAGTATAAAGATGTTTATATATTCTTTAAAGGCTTATAAGTATTATTTGAAATTTATAGGTGATAATAGACTTAAAAATTCTTATATTTATGTGTTGGGTTTAAAATTATTTAATTATTTATGGTTAAAAGAAAAAGTAGCAAAAAAACTTGGAACAAAAGTTTTTGTAAATCCAGATGGTTTGGAATGGATGAGGAGTAAATGGAGTTATCCTATTAAAAAATTCTTTTTGCTTAGTGAAAGATTGATGCTTAAACACTGCGATAAAATAATATGTGATGGGCTTGGCATTCAAGAGTATGTTAATAATAAATATCCTAAGTTAAAAGATAAGACCGTTTATATTGCATATGGTTATGAAGACATTGACTTATCTAAAGTTAATGAAAAAATTATTTTGGATGAATATGGATTATCTACTAATGATTATTGTTTAATGGTCGGTAGGTGCGTTCCAGAAAATAATTATGAGCTTGTAATAAAAGACTTTATGAATAGTAATTTATCTAAGAAATTAGTTATTGTTACCAATTTGTCTAGTAGTTCTTATTATGATGAAATTCGTAAGAACACTTTATGTGATAATGATGATAGGATAATTTTTATTGATGGAGTTTATGATAAAGAAGAGCTAGCAGTTATTCGAAAGAATGCGTATTTATATATTCATGGGCATTCTGTCGGCGGGACCAATCCTAGTTTGATAGAGGCTTTATCTTTAACAGATTTGAATATTCTTTATGATGTTTGTTTTAATAAAGATATTGGGCTTGACACTTGTTTGTATTTTAAGGATAGCGGTTCTTTAACAAAACTTTTAAATGATGAAGAATTTTTAAATAAGCAGAAGAAGCTTGGCATTTTTGCTAAAAAGCGAGTTCGTGATAATTTTACTTGGAGTATAATTATAGATAAGTATAAAAAAATATTTAAGTAGGTGGTTACTGTGAATAATAAAAAAGAAGGATTTTTGTATAGAAAGGTTTTTTCTAAATTTGGAAAATTTTTCTATTTAGTTAAAAAAAGTGTATATTTTGCTTGGTATCGGCATCATTTTTTGATTCCGCCTAGAGTACTTTTAAAATATATTAAGTCTTTTTTTGCTGTTTTAAAACGTGGAAATAATGCTTCTAATTTATTTGTTAACCAAAAGGCTTATTTAAATTGGTTTTTTGAAAATAATAAGGATATAAATCATGAACAATTTAAGTATAATCCTTTGATAAGCTTTATTGTTCCCACTTATAATGTTTCTAGGAAATATTTAAGTGAATGTTTAGACAGTCTTCTTAATCAAACATATTCAAATTTTGAAATATGTATTGCTGACGATAATTCAACATTAGCCGAAACTATAGAAACTTTAAAGGAATATGAGAAGAAAGATTCTAGAATAAAGGTAGTTTATAGGCAAGAAAATGGAATGATTTCTAAGGCGAGTAACACTGCTATGGGCATTGCTAAAGGTGAATTTATTGTATTAGTTGATAATGATGATGCTATTGAAAAAGAGGCGTTATATTATATTGTTGATGTTTTAAATAAAGATAATTCTATTGATATGATTTATACAGATGAAGATAAAATAGATTTTAAGGGAAGATATATGGAACCTCATTTCAAAGCAGATTTTTCTCCTGAAACACTGATGAGCGTTAATTATATTTGCCATTTATGCTGTTTAAGAAAGAGCATTGTAGATGAAATAGGCGGCTTTAGAAGTCAATATGATGGTTCACAGGATTATGATTTGTTTTTAAGATTTACGGAAAAGACGGATAGGATTTATCATATTGATAAAGTTTTATACCACTGGAGACAAACCGCTACTAGTACAGCTGGTTATTTAGGCAATAAAAGCTATGCATATGTTGCTGGCAAAAAGGCTTTAGAGGATGCTTTAAAAAGGCGTAATTTAAAGGGAAAAGTTTTAGAAAATCCTAGGGTTAGTACTTATTTGGTAAAATATGAAAATGATAATGAACTTGTTAGTATAATTATTCCGATGAAAGATAAAGCTAACGTTACTAAAAGATGCATTGATAGTTTATATGATAAGTGTACATATAAAAATTTTGAAATTATATTAGTAGATAATAATAGTATAGAAAAAGAAACCTTTGATATGATCAATTATTATAAAAACAAGTATGATAATTTTAAAAGCATAAGGTTAGAGTGTGAATTTAATTATGCTTATATTAATAATGAGGCTGTTAAAGAAGCTTCTGGAAAGTATCTTTTATTTTTAAATAATGATACTGAAGTTATAACGCCTGATTTTATTGAATGGATGCTTGGATATGCTAGAATTGATCATATCGGGTGCGTCGGCATTAAATTATTATTTCCTGATAAGCTAGTTCAGCATGCTGGCGTTGTTTTAGGATATGGCGGTGTTGCTGGACATATTTATGTTGCTTCTTCTTATAACGATAATGGTTTATTTGGTAGGCTTGTTATGCCATATAATTATACGGCAGTAACTGCTGCATGTATGATGGTTAAAAAGGAAAAATTTGATATGGTTTCTGGTTTTGATGAAAATTTAAAGGTTGCTTTGAATGACGTTGATTTAAATTTGAAAATGCTTAAAGAAGAATTTTATAATGTTTGTTTGTCTAATGTTGAAATGTTTCATTATGAAAGCAAGAGTAGGGGATATGAAGCTAGTCATGAAAAGCATAATAGATTTTTAGCTGAACAGGAATATATGAAAAAAAAGTGGGGCAAACTATTAGAAAAAGATAAATATTTTAGTGAAAACAATTTATAGTTTTGCTTTTTTCTTTTTTTGTGATATTATTATATTTAGTTTATAAAATGAAGTTAGTTACATGAGGTTGGTTATGAAAAAAAGAATTATAAAATTTTGCTTTTACATTTTTATTTTTGTATTTATTTTTGTTTGCTATAGATCATTATCCATGGGAAAAGTTGATAATAAAAAGCATTTTGAACAAATTAAAACTTATGATGGTCTTTTTAATAGTACTCATGAGCTTAAAAATGTTACTTTTAATAAGGTAATTGTAGTCGGCGATTCGAGGATGGAATTTCTTAATAATCGCGGTAGTGAAATTAATATTCCAGTGAATTTTAATTTTATTGCTTTGAGCGGTACTAGAATTGATTGGCTTACAAATACGGCAATTAATGTTTTATCAGATAAGCTTGATAAAATGGATAGCAATTATAAATATCATGTTATTTTTAATATGGGCGTGAATGATTTAGAATTTTCTGATGATGCGAAATATTATGCGACTGAGTATTATAATATTTACTATAATTTAGCCAGCAAATATAAAGAAATTAACTTTTATTTGTTATCTGTAAATCCAATTAATGAGGAAAAAATTTATCAATGTTTTAAGCAGAGCGGTAGAACAAATCAGGAAATAATTGATTTTAATAATACTACTATTAATCTTCTTAATGGCAGTGACTTAGATAATATGCATTATTGTGATTCTTATCATAATATTGACTTTGGTATGCCAGATGGTCTTCATTACGATAAAGATACTGATCAAAGAATTGTTAATTTTATTGCTAATAAATGTATTGTTTATGAATAAAAGAGGGAAATCCCTCTTTTAATTTTCACCTTCTTCTAACATATTAGTAATAAATATTCCATAACCTTTATTGGTATCGTTTACGACAACGTGCGTTACTGCACCTAATATATAATTATCTCTTATTATAGGTGAACCGCTCATTCCCTGAATAATACCGCCTGTTTCATTAATTAGACTTTTATCTGTTATTTGAAAAATGAAGTTTTTGTTTTTTTGCTTAAGATCTAATATTTGAATTATTTCGATGTCATACTCTTTTATTTCGTTATTATTTAGGACAGTTAGTATTTTTGCAGGGCCTTGGGTTATTTCTTCAGGCTTTGCAACTATGTATTCTTTTTTATTTGGAATGTTTTCGGTATATTTTCCAAATATTCCTTGAGTGGTATTTTCTTCTGCTATTCCTTTTACTTTATCTTCATCATATTTTACTTGTTTTTCTCCTGGATTGCCATTGCTGCTGGGTATTATTCCGGTAACATTTGATTCAAATATTTTTCCGTCTTTTATTTCAAATATTTTTTCGGTTGATTGGTCTTGTATCTCGTGTCCTAGAGCACCAAATGTTTTTGATTCTGGATCTATATAGGTTAAAGTGCCGATTCCCGTGATACTGTCTTTTACGAACAACCCAGTTTTGTATATATTGCTTTCATCTTTATATAATTTTAGTTTTGTGTTTTTGCTGCGCTTATTTCTTTCATATTCGATATTTATTTCTTCATTTTTTGCTTCATTTATTTGGGCGGCCATTTCTTCGATGTTTGATACTTCATTATTATTAATTTTAGTTATAATGTCACCAGTTTTAAGGCCGGCATCTTTTGCTGGATAATTGTTTTCAATTTTGTAAGTTCCAACAATGAGGATTCCTTTCGAATTTAATTTTATTCCGATATTTTCGCCACCAGCTATTATTTTGTTTGAATATGCTAAGGTATTTTGTGGAATAATAAAATATGATAGAAGAAGTAGGTAGACTAGTTTTTTAATTTTTTTAAAAAACAAAATATCATCTCCTATTTTAAAAATCAGACTACATTATTATCATGGCTTTATAGTGTTAGTTTAGAAGTAGGAATTAATGCCAAAAATAAAAACACTTACTAGTGTTTAAATATATACAAATAGTCCAGCAATAAAGAAAGCAATAATACCTATAAGCATGATCCAAATGGCTATTTTTTGTACTATGGGATTCATTTTATTCACCTCTATATAATTATAATATATTTTTAATTTTTTTGGAATATAAATGTTTAAAAAACATATAATTTGATGAGGGATAAATATGAAAAAATACATGGACAAGTTACGAAGTAAGATATATTTTAATAAAAATCTTTTTGTTTTTTTACTAGTTTTAGTTTTAGTTGGGGTAGGGGCAGGCGCATTGCTTTCACTTATACTTAGTGATAGTGATAAGAAATTGGTTTCAGATTATCTTAATCAGTTTATGGTTAGTGTTTCTAATAAAAATTTTAATTTTAACGTTTCTTTTTTTAATACATTAATTTTTACATTAGGCTATGCATTAATAATATGGGTTTTCGGGATTTCTATTGTTGGCATTCTGTTTGTAATCCCTTTTTTATTTATAAAGTCTTTTGTATTAGGATTTAGTGTAGGTAGTATTTTACTTAATTTTAAATTTAGGGGAATATTAATTTCTTTAATATATATTATTCCTCATCATGTGATTAATATTTTAATATATATTTTGATTTCAGCTTATTCAATTATGATTTCTTATAGATTATTTGATAGTATGAAAGGAAAGAAAAAGTTTGACTTTAAGCTTTTTATGAATAAATATTTTTTTATTTTAATCTTTTCATTAATTATTTTGTTTTTTAGTTCATTATATGAAGTTTTTGTTCTTCCACAAATAATGAGTTTTGTAGTTAATTTAATAAAATGATAGATTTTCTGTCGTTTTTTTTGTATAATATCTTCGGAGGAATTTATATGGCAAAAGTAGTTGTTGGTATGAGTGGTGGTGTTGATAGTAGCGTTGCTGCTATTAAACTATTGAATGAAGGCTACGAAGTAGTCGGTCTTTTTATGCGTAATTGGGATAGTACCATAAATAATGATATACTTGGAAATCCAAATGATTTAAATGATATATGTCCTCAGGAAAAAGATTATAATGATGCTTTAAGCGTTTGTAATAAACTTAATATCCCGCTTTATAGAATAGATTTTGTAAAGGAATATTGGGATTATGTGTTTACTTATTTTTTGGATGAACTTAAAAAGGGGAGAACGCCTAATCCTGATATTATGTGCAATAAATATATTAAGTTTGATATGTTTGCAAAAAAAGCCAAAGAACTAGGGGCTGATTTTATAGCTACGGGTCATTATGCGCGAATTAAGGATGGTAAATTATTAAGGGGAATTGACTCTAACAAAGATCAAACTTATTTTTTATCACAGGTTTCTAAAGAACAGTTTTCAAATGTTTTGTTTCCAATTGGCGATATGACTAAGAATGAAGTTAGAAAAATTGCTGATGAATATGATCTTATTACTGCTTCTAAAAAAGATTCAACAGGTATATGTTTTATTGGAGAACGTAATTTTAAAGAATTTTTAACTAATTATTTGCCTAATAATCCTGGTAATATTGTAAATATAGATACAAATGAAATTTTAGGAAAACATAGTGGCCTTATGTATTATACAATTGGTCAAAGGCGTGGACTTAATATTGGCGGAACTAAAGAAAGAATGTTTGTTGTTTCTAAAGATTTAAAAGATAATATATTATATGTTGCAGCTGGAGATGAAAATAAGTATTTGCTTAGTTATGCTTGTGAAATTGAGGACGTTAATCTTCTTGATGATTTACCTACTAAATGTACTGCTAAATTTAGATATAGACAAAAAGATAATGATGTTTTTACTGAAAGACTTGCTAACGGCAATTTACTTATAAAATATTCTCAAGGTGTAAAAGCGGTTACCGAAGGCCAGGCCTGCGTTTTGTATGATGGTGATGAGTGTTTGGGCGGTGGAATTATTAAAACTATTTTTAAAGAAAAATAGTTTTAATAATTTTTACAATCTTAATTTTTGAATTTACATTTTACTTTACATTTTACTTGACATTTTTTCTTTGTTTATATAAAATTATAGTAGGAGGGTAGAGGTAAATGGAAAGGTTAAATGAAATTTTAAGAGAATTAGGTATTTCAAAGGTTAAACTAGCCAAATGTTTAGGCGTATCTAGACAAATGATATATAATTATTTAGAACTTGATGACCTTAATAAATGGCCAAAAGATAAAAAAGTTATTTTATTAAATATATTAGGAATCAAAACACCTGAGGAACTACTTAATATTAAAGTTGATACTGATTATATTATGGATGTTGAAATGCGCATTAATAGTTTATTTGATAATTCTAGTAAAAGTGATGTCTCTGCTGATAATGCTATTTTTAGTGGCTTAGGAATAAAACAAAAAGATTTACTTCATAATATTATTAGTGAGGTTAAAGAACGACTTGAAGATGAGCAGGATGATTCAGCATATAATTCTATGCTTTATTTATATCATTATTTACAAACTATGGAGAGTTCTAAGGAGTTAAAATATATTTTAGCTTATATGTCTAAGGCAGCAGGTTATACAAAACCATACGAATTTGCTTTTGACGAGACTGATCAGTTTATTTTTGAAAGTATCTTATTTTCGGCCATGTCTTTATATAATAGCGGCACAGCTAGCAAGTCAAAAATTGCAGCCACACATAAACGTTTTGTAGACCAAATTGAGCAAAAACTAGAAGAAAAAATGAGTCGTACGTTAGAAATTAATTCTGCTAAGGTTCAAGCAATGAGGGAACTTGGGTATACTGAAATAAATGAGGATAATGCAGCTGAGATTTTAGCTAAAATTGTCGAAATCCAATCCAGAAAAGTAAATGGATAAAAATCCTATAATATATATTATGTTAACTTCTATGTTTTAAATATTTTGTGGGCGCTTCTCTGCTCACTTTTTTTATTTACTACTTCTTTTCATATTTATATATTTTATTAAAATGCGTCATAGACTGATAAAATTAAATTTTAATACTAATACATATATTCAATTTATTATTTTTATTAATATTATAATGTTTTATATGTTTTTCATATATAATACTTCCCCTATTTTACTTTTTATATGAAGGTAGTAGATGGGCGATGCATTTTAAGCAATCGAGAAACGATTAGGTGTATATTTATTTGCCTTAATTTAAAATATAATTGTTTTTATATTATTATATATTTTTTGTTTTTAATTAAAATATAGTATAATTTATTTGCAATATGGTGGGTGCTTTGAAGTCTCTACCCTATTTTATTTAAAGAGGGGATTTAAGTATATTTTATTATTAATTGAGCTTAATGATTCTAGTCACAATGATATTCAAAGAAGAAAGCGTGATATTAAGGTTCGCGAGATTTGTGAAAAAGCTGGAATTAGGATAATTACTTTTTATACTAATAGGCTAATGATGAGGAATTTATAATAAAATGCATTACTGAATGTTTAAATGATAAATTTAATTTATAGGCATTTTCTTATTTCATTAGATTAATGCTTATATACATGAAAACAGTTCCTATTATGAAGAAAACTATTGTTTTCTTTTTTTCTTTGTATTTTAAGGATTTCGGTAATAATTCAATTAATGATAGATAACTCATTATTCCAGTTATTATTCCTAAAATAAGGCCTATTATTTTATTTACAAATATCCCTTTTAAAAATAAAATGGCAAATATTGCTCCAAGGGGTTCTGATAGTGCGGAAATCAGTGTAAGTAAAATGCCTTTTCTTTTATTTTTTGATCCATAATATATTGGTATCATTATGCTTATTCCTTCTGGTATATTATGTAATGCAATAGCTATGGCCATTGATAGACCTAATTTAATATTTATTGATGCTGATAGATATGTTACAATTCCTTCTGGGATATTATGAGCGATTATAGCAAATAGCGAAAGAACCCCTACTCTATACAATTCGTTACCATTTTTGTTTAAAAGTTTATCAATAATGAACGGAATTAACATCCCGACTATTATTGATGTTATTAAATATATGAATAATAAGTTTTTATCATATGTTTTGCTTAATAAGCTAATACTTTCTGGTATTAAATCCATAATAGACATGCATAACATTACGCCTGCGGCAAATGCCAATGAATACTTTATTAGTTTTTCTTCATCTATTTTTATATAAATAAATAAGATTCCTATTAAAGTTGATAGTCCGGCTATAATTGATAGTATAAGTGGAAAATAGTTCATATACTCACCTATTTTAGATTATGACGCAAAATAAAAAGTATGTTATACATACTTTTTATATAGTAACTATTTCTAATAATAATCCTGATATTACCCCTATCATGTATAATATGCTTATAATTTTGATGTTTTCTTTTAAATTTTCATTTGATTTAAATAAAATGATAAGTGCTACTCCACTATTGGTGAGTAATCCGGCAATACTTTGAGCTAATGTTAATACGTTATTTAAATATAATTCGGTTATTATGACGCTGGCACCGCAGTTTGGTATTAATCCTATTAGACTTGAAATAAATGGAGTTAATATATTATTATGATTGAAAATAGTTTTTATGCTGTCTTCCCCAATATAATAGAAACAAGCATTTAAAATAAAGGTTATTATTAGTATAAAAACTGTTGTTTTTATTGTATGTGTGGCTGCAGATTTTATAAAATTGTTTTCACAATCACAGTGATCGTGTTTACATATATTATAGTTTTCTTTTTGTTTATTTTTTATAAATAGATCTATTATAAATCCACTTAGCATTCCGATGATAATCTTTATTGTAATAATTAGTAATATATCTTTAATTGGAGCTTTTTCAGCCATCATTATTAGAAGCATTTCGTCACTTGTTGATAAATATATTGAAATAAGGGTTCCGAGGCTTATTATTCTTGTCACGTATAAATTGGTAGCCATGACGGAGAAACCGCATTGTGGTATGACGCCTAGTATACTACCTAAAATTGGCCCAAATTTTCCTGCTTTTTTTATTATGCTTGTACTTTTGTGATTTATTTTGTGCTCGGTATATTCGATAATTAAAAATGCAATAAATAAAAATGGAATTATCTTTAGTATGTCTATTATGGTATCGTTTATTATTTCTAACATTATTTCACGTCCTTTAATACTTTTATATTATACCATATTTTTTATGTTATTTTCCGTGGGGATGGTATTGTTCATAATTTTTTTGTAATTTTTCGTTTGTAATGTGAGTGTATATTTGTGTTGATGATATATCACTGTGCCCCAGAAGCTCTTGAATACTTCTTAAATCTGCCCCATGTTTTAAGAGATGCGTTGCAAATGAATGCCTCAGAGTATGTGGCGAAAATTCTGTTTTTATATTTTTTTCGTTGGCTATTTTTTTTATTATTTTGAAAAATCCTTGCCTAGTCATTTTGTTTCCGTGATTATTTAAAAATAAGTAGTCATTTTCTCCATGTTTAAATAGTTCTTTTCTGTGATTTTCTACATATATTTTTATAGCGTCTGTAGCGTAATCGTTTAGTGGCACTATTCTTTCTTTAGCTCCTTTACCAAATATTCTAACAGCTTCATTTTCTAAATCTACATCATTTACTTTTAAATTTATTAGCTCACTTACTCTGAGACCACTACTATACATCAATTCTAGCATGGCTTTATTTCTATAATCAAAGTTATCATTTAGTTTTATGTCTAGTAGTTTATTAATTTCTTCTTCATTTAATACTTTTGGAAGCGATTTTTTTATTTTTGGGTTAGTAATAGTTTCCATTATATTTTTGTCAATTTCTTTATTTAGTTTTAGGTATTTATAAAAACTTTTTAGTGTACTGATATTTCTAGAGACACTTCTAGTGTCAAGACTTTCATTTAAATATTTTATATAATTTTCTATGTCGTTTTTGTTAAGAATCATTTTATTGCCCGAAAAATTTTTAAATTTGTTTAAATCTTTTTCATATGAGGTTATGGTATTAGTGCTATATTTTTTTTCAAATAGTAAATAGTTTATAAATTTTTCTATGTACTTTTCCACGTGCATCACCTATTTTATTTTATCAAATCTTTTCCTTTAAATAAAGTTTTTTATACTTTGTGATATAATATTTTATGGGTGATATTTATGAGACCTCTTGCAGATACGTTAAGACCACAAAAACTTGATGACGTGGTTGGTCAAAAACATTTAATTGGTAATGGAAAAATTATTAGAAATTTAGTCAATAATGGTAAACTTTTTTCTATGGTTTTGTATGGGCCCTGTGGTACTGGAAAGACTACTCTTGCTTATGCGATTGTAAATGAGCTTGGGCTAAAATATGAGTTTTTAAATGCTGTTATTAATAGTAAAAAAGACTTAGATGAGGTTATTTCTAAAGCTAAGGATAACGATGGTTTAGTTCTTATTATGGACGAAATTCACCGTTTAAATAAGGATAAACAAGATTTACTACTTCCCTATTTGGAAAATGGAATAATTACTTTAATTGGTCTTACGACTGCTAATCCTTATCATTCAATTAATCCGGCTATTAGAAGTAGATGTCAATTATTTGAAGTAAAGCTTCTTTCTCTTGGTGATATTATTATGGCTTTAAAAAATGCTACTAGTAGCTTAAAAAATATTAAAATTAGCGATGAGTCTATTAATTATATTGCTTCATTAGCTGGCGGTGATTTAAGGTATGCGTATAATTTTTTAGAAGTAGCTTATTATGCTTCTGATGATCATAATATAACTTTAGATATTTTAAAAACTATAAATAATAAGCCAAGCTTATATATTGATAAAAATGATGATGGATATTATGATGTTATAAGTGCTTTACAAAAGTCTATTAGGGGCAGTGATGTTAATGCTTCTCTTCATTATTTGGCTAGATTACTTGTGGCAGAGGATCTTGATATTATTTTCCGAAGACTTTCAGTAATTGCTTATGAAGATATTGGTCTTGCTAATCCGGCGATAGGCCCTAGACTGGAGGCTGCTATTAAAGCTGCTGAAAGAGTTGGTCTTCCTGAAGCTAGGATTCCTCTTGGCGAAATTGTTGTTGATATGGCTTTATCCCCTAAAAGTAATAGTAGTTATATGGCGCTTTCTTCGGCTATTAATGATGTTGAGATGGGTAATGTTGGGAAAGTTCCTAATCATTTGAAGACAAATTCTAAGGATTATAAATATCCTCATAATTATAAGGGTAGTTTTGTTAAGCAACAATATCTTCCAGATAATTTGATTGGGAGGAAGTATTATACTCCTAAACTTACTAGCAAATATGAAATGAATTTAAAAACTATTTATGATAAAATTAATAGTAATTTGTAATATAAAAAAGTATATTTGATATACTTTTTTATGCTTTTAGAATGAATAATTCTAGAGCTAAGTCTTTATTTACTTTTCCTGTTTTAATGTCTAAATCCATTTTTGCCAAATTATCTATAAATTCTAATAATGTTTTTGAGCTATATTCGCGACTATTTTGAATGGCTAGTTTTACTCTATATGGGTGTATTTGGAGGGTACTTGCTATATCTTTTTCGCTATATCCTTTTTGCATAAGTTTTTTTGATTGGTACATTATTCTAAATTGGTTTGCAAGCATTATTATAATTTTCAAAGGTTCTTCATTTATTTTTAGCATGTCATGGTATATTTCTATAGCTTTTTCTTTGTCTTTTCTTACTATACTGTCAATTAGTTTAAAGATATCTATTTCAATTGTTTTGCTTGTTATATTTAATATATCTTGCTTGGTTATATTTTTGTCTTCACCTTTGTATAGTTTTATTTTATTTATTTCGTTTTTGATTATTAGAGGATTATTGCCTACTCTATCTAGTAGTAATTTTGTGCATGCATAATCTATATTATAATTTTTAAGTAGTTCTTTCACTAAACTATCGGTATTTATTTCACTATTAAATTCTAGTATTTTACCGGTTTTGACAATTAACTTGGTTATTTTTTTTCTGGAATCTATTTTTTCATTATGTACGATGAATATTAGGGTTGTTTCGGGATTTATATTGTTTAAATATTTTTCGATTATTTCGCTATCTTTATTAGTTTGCCCAGTGAACATTAGGGCATTTTCGGCTATAACAAATTTAGAATTATCAAATAATGAGTATGTTTCACAGTCATCAATAACGTCTTTTATATTTGCGGTTGTAAGGTCATATTTACTAATATTTAATTTATCTACTTTGTTTGTTATTTTTTTTACTTCGTTATCTATTTCGAAATCTGCTTTTCCGTATAGTAAATATACCATTTTTATCACCGATTATATTATATCAAAAAAATTATTAAAAAAAAACTTATACCGTTTTTTTGGGATAAGTTTTAATTTTTATTTGTTGTTTTATGTTTTGTGCTTTAAATTGCGCGAAATTGCCATTTGCCTTATATATCCTTCCAGATGGTTTTCCTAGAGTAAATGGCCTCATTCTTGTTAATTGATTTTTTAATGTTGTTTCATTAGTATATATGTCAGCTAGGTGAATAATGTTTGGTTTATTTTCTATTATAAATTTATCTAATTCCTCTTGTTTATCTTTATCTAAATGGTCAATATTTTTAATATATGAATAAAATTTTTCGCATGTTTTATAGTCATAACGATCATTTAAAATATAAGATTGTAGTGCTTCTCTTGCAGTTTTTACATATTCTATTATGCTATTCATGATACTCCCCCCATTCATGAACATTAATATTATAGACTTATTTTATTTTATTGTCAAACTTTTGTTTCTCCTTTTTTTCCATTTGGTTTTGTCTTTTTTATAGATAGCAATAACATGAGAACTGTTTGCATGTTTTTCATTAAATAATTTTTTATATTTATTATTATTTATTATGCCAAATTCGCTTTTTAAAGAGATTACTTTAGCTGTATCTTCTACTGAACATTTTTCAAGTATTGTTTCTATTTCGTCATCGGTTGTATTTTGATATATGCCGTATGATACGGCAATTATTCCGTCTATTATGGGTGACAAAATTTTGATTACTGATGGGTGGCATTTGTCTTTTTCTGATATAGGGTGGCCTATTGATTCATATGGTATGCTTTTGGCATATTCTATTGTAAACGGAATTTTTTTGTTTTTTTCAGTTAAATCATCGTACAAGCTTTCTTTATGTGGAATTTTTATTAGTAATCCATTTTGAACTAGATATACTCTTGTAGTTCCAATTTGACATATATAATAGTTTTCTTTTGTTATAATGATTACAGATGCGGAGGTTTCTGTATTCTCGTTGTTTTCCTTGTTTTTCTCACCAATTTGATAGTTTATTAGTTTTATAGCGTTTTCTAAGTCTTCTTTAAAACTTTCACTGTATGGGTTAGATTTCCAAAACCATTCATTCATATATTCACAGAACAAGTAGGCTGCATTTTCATTTTCTATGCATCCTGTTCCGTCAGCAATGATAATCATTTTTACGCCATGGTATTTTAAATGTTTTTTTATTATAGCTGTGCCTCCGATATTACTTGATATACCTAAGCCAATTGCTTTATCGGTAAAACTATTATCTTTTTTGTTTTCGTTTATAATTTTCGCTAAAAAATCGCTATATATTTGTTTGCTTGATGGCCAGGTGCTTAGTGATATATCTTCTTTATAGTAGGTTTGATAAGCCATTAGAACTTTTTTTATTATTTCATTTTTTTCTATTATTTTTTGTTCTCTTTTATTATATATGGTTGTTATAAGACTTATAATATCTTCTTTTGTTTTACAGTTAAAAGCTTTAAAAAGGTTGGCAAGTGATTTTATGTTTTCTACTTTGTATTCTTTTATTTTTCTATATGTTGTAACATCATTTATTATATACCTTGCGCCACCTTTTCTTGTAACAAACTCTAAATGTTTATATACTGGCAGATCTTCATTGAATAGAATATTTATTAAAAAAGATATTGGGTTATATGAGTTTAGATTTCCTTGCTTTTTTTCTACGCTATCTGTTGTTGCTATAATGGCATATATTATTGATGATATTTCATCTTCGTCAGTTAATTTTATATATATATCATTTTTTTTCATATTGATACCTCTTTTAAGTATCAATATTATACATTTAAAAAGAATAGAAAATCAAGTCTATTCTTCAAACTGAGCATTATATAGTTTTGCGTAAAATCCATTTTGTTTCATAAGTTGTTTGTGAGTGCCCTGCTCTATTATGTTTCCGTTATTCATAACTAGTATTAAATCGGCGTTTTTGATGGTGGAAAGACGATGGGCAATTATGAAAGAGGTTTTTCCTTTTGTTAATTTATCCATTGCTTCAGCTACTAATTCTTCTGTTCTGGTGTCTACATTTGAGGTTGCTTCGTCTAGTATTAAAAATGGTGAGTCTTCAATCATTCCTCTTGCGATGGTTAGCAATTGTCTTTGACCGGCGGAAATACTATCACTTTCGGATAATTTTGTTTCATATCCGTTATTTAGTGTTTTAATGAAATGATCTAGTCCAACTTCTTTACATACTCTTATTACTTCTTTATTTGTGACATTTTTTCTATTGAAAATTATATTTTCTTTTATTGTTCCGTCAAATAGCCAGGTGTCTTGAAGCACCATGGTAAATAATTCGTGTATATTCTCTCTTGATAGTTTTTTAGTGGAAATTCCGTCTATTTTTATGTCACCGCTATTTATTTCATAAAATTTCATTAGAAGGTTTACCATTGTGGTTTTTCCAGCGCCAGTTGGGCCGACTATGGCTATTTTTTCTCCTGGTTTAGCTTGTGCGGTAAAGTTTTTGATTGTAGGATTATCGTTTCCATCATATTTGAATGTAACGTTTTCAAATGAAATGTTTCCTTTGATTTTGTTTTTTTCTAGCCTTATTTGTTCTGTTTCTCTGGACATTTCT
>AUXO014732800.1_pt1 | contig 28795 bp, 29 predicted proteins | sample 768731 | NCBI WGS metagenome assembly AUXO01 (sample SAMN02715735, study PRJNA202380) | gut metagenome | biome: sheep rumen | host: Ovis aries | place: New Zealand: Palmerston North
GAGAGTGTAAAATAAAGTGTGTAAGTTACCGGTAACAAAACTTACGCACTTTATTTTTATGTAAAGGTGCGATACAATCAAGAAAGGATTTGAAAGGATTATGAAAACAGAAATTATGGCACCTAGAAAGAACAGACGCTCAGAGGCAAGTAGAGCTATTGCGAAAGCTATTCTTGATCAGTATCAACCAACAAATGCAGAAGAAATGCAGGATGCTCTCAAAGATATTTTTGGACCTATGTTTGAAGCTATGTTACAGGGAGAGCTGGACTCTCACTTGGGATATGAGAGCAACAATCATGGTTCAAAATCAACCACCAATCGTAGGAACGGATATTCCCATAAGACCGTTAAAACTACATATGGAGATATTGATGTAGAAGTGCCTAGAGACAGAGATGCGTCTTTTGAACCGCAAGCAATTCCTAAGCGTACAAGAGATATTAGTGGAATTGAAGATAAAGTATTGTCCATGTATGCTCGTGGTATGAGCCAGCGTGATATTGCAGATACAATTGAAGACATCTACGGATTTGAAATTTCACATGATACGATTTCAAATATTACAGACCGTGTGATTGATACTGCTAATGAGTGGCAGAATCGTCCGCTCAAGAAGTTTTATGTATTTTTGTTTGTGGACTGTCTTTATGTTACTATTCGAAAGGATATGGAATCTAAAAGCTGTGCAGTATACGTTATACTTGGCTATGATGTAAATGGTATAAAAGACATTCTCGGCATCTGGATAGGCGAAGCAGAAGGTAAACACTACTGGATGCAGATATTTGATGAAATCAAAGCCAGAGGTGTTGAAGATGTACTGTTTATAAGTATGGATGGAGTGTCTGGTCTTGAAGAAGGGGCAAAGTCTATCTTCAAGGATGTCATTGTCCAGCGTTGCATTGTTCATTTAATCCGTAACTCAATTAAATATATACCATCTAAAGAATATAAGTCATATACAGCGCAACTTAAAAAAGTGTATGGTGCTGCAAGTTTAAAGGCTGCAGAAGCTGAATTTGAGCGCTTTAAGCAGGCATGGAATCAGTATCCAGGGGCTGTAGATGTCTGGGTACGCAACTGGTCTCATGTCGAACAACTATTCAATTATGGAAGTGCTGTTCGAAAAGTTATGTACACTACAAATGCCATAGAAGCTGTTAATTCTAGTTTCCGTAAAGTAACTAAGAAAGGCACATTTCCAAGTGAAGATGCTGTTCTCAAGGCATTATATTTGCGTATCACGGAACTTTATAAAAAATGGAATGAACGTCCAATCTCAAACTGGGCATTTGTTCGTAACCAGCTGGCGATGGATGATAAGATTCAGACAAGAATTCTAAAATATGAAAATTTTTAATAGGAGACAACCTCTATGAACGATAGTTACTATGATTTTTTCCCGGAGACTCCTTATAATGAGGAAGATGTAACAATGGATGACTTTATAGCAGAGGCGATGCGTACAGACGTCAAATTTCAGACATTAGCCGAGGAACTACATTACCAAAGAATCTCTCGTATCACGCTTAAAAATGAACTGCTTACCTGTTATCAGTATTTAAAAGAGAAGGGGCTACTGGAGTTGTACCGTGCCTATCGTGATGGAGAAGAACTTCCCTTTGACTAATAATTATATACATAAAAATCGGTGGGTATTTATTACCCACCGAAAAAATCAAAAACTTACACACTTTACTTGACAAACCCCACTTTACTTGACAAACCCTGTTGCCACGAATGAAAAAACTATACAAGCATATAAACCTATCATGACATTATTTGCTGCTTTGCTCTCAATTACAGGATTTCTTTCTACTACTTTCTTCATTTCTTTTCCAGTTAATAGATCATCAAGACTTACCTCTAAGATTTGCGAGATTTTCTTTGTTGTAAGTAAATCTGGGTACCTATCTCCACACTCCCATCTGGATACAGACTGTCTTGTTACATATAATTGTTCCGCAAGAGATTGTTGAGTCATCCCCTTTTCTTCCCTCGCTTTCCTCAGTTGTTCGCCAAATTCGACCATATCAAATCTGCTCCTTTCATTTTTTCATCTGCAGATGTGATTTTAGTATCCTATAATCTACTCAAAACATCAAGCACCACCTCATATTTAAGTGTCACCATAGTGGTGCGTTTAATAATTTTCCCTTTTTATAAGCCTTTTCTAGTTTTGTTTATCTCTAGCAACTCATAAGTTTTTTGTTTATTACAATCTCACCAGAAAATTCTGATTTACCTTGTATAATAATCTTATTTTTTCGATTATCTAACGTGTAAATAATACAGCCAATTCTAGTAATCATTGAAAATAAAATTGCTCCATTCATCGATACATTCAAATATGCTCCAATATAAAAGCCAACTAATCCCATCACAAGCATAGAAAAAGCCGACACTGTTGTTCTAAATCTGTTCATATCTTCCTTCTGCATAACTAATGGTTCAGTTATACCATTTTATTAAGTATCCCATCGCTGTCTGCCATTTTTCTGGTGCAACCTTTCTTTCATCTATTTCTGTACTGATGCCATCTTTAACAATGTGTTCATGCCAGTAAGTAAATCTATTTTATTATTACAAAAATCATCCGGCATAATAACGTCTATTATCTGATTGAAATATTCTTCAAACTTTTTGTGGAATCCCCATATCGTTTCCTGTAATTCGCTTAGAGTATATGATTTTCTAGTACGAATACCTATGAATTGACCATTCACACATCCCATGAGAGCCTGATCCTGTTCGCCTAATCCTTCAATATGTAAAGTTCCTCTATGTTTCAAATAATTATTTAATGTACGGAACTTCATTATTTCCTCATCATTATCAAATTGTGTAACGATATCTTTCAGTTTCTGTGCCTGTAAAACTTTCTGTGAAATTCCACAATCTAATTGAGTAAGCAAATTATCTCTATCACAGATTTTCTCTATTTTTTCAAACTCATCATTCATTAAATACTGAATGTCAGATGGTTGGATATATGCCCAAACTACTTGCCAACTCAAATCTTCACATATCGCATATTGAGAAATTGCATTTTTTACAAACATATATTTAATAGTAAGTTTAGCCATATCATTATCCTGTGATGCTAAATCTCCATAGTTTTCTTCCATCGAAAATATAAGCGATGCTTTTGCCAATGCAAATACTTTATACACATCTCCAATCTTAAACCCTGCCGCAACTGCCGATGGATTATCCTCTGCATATCTCATATATTGAACATCATGTGGCTCGTACTTATACCACGCATGATATTTGCCTTCATTTGAAATTTCTTCGTAAGTTATCATTTTAATCGCCTCCACATAATATTATAATGAGATTTTAGTTTTAAATAAATAAAAAATCTAAAACTGTACCATCCAAAGTTATTTACAAGCCCATTGTTACGATCCTCTATATTTCCTCGCAAAAAGACACCAACCATTTCTGGTTGATGCCCTCACATAACATTTACATACTACACTGTATAATCCACTCTGTTTCCCACAGTCTTTTCTTCTGGCTTAATGGAATCCCAATCAATCTTCTTAATCTTCTCCAGAAGTTCCTCTTTTGATTTAGCCTGAACAGTAGTTTTCTTTACTTCGTTTGCTTCACGCTGTTCTTTTCTCTTAGTTTCTTTCTTCTCAGCAGCTTTCTTCTCCTGAATCTTTTCGAGATAGTCTTTCTGGCTTGCAGACAATTTCTCTAACTGTGCGAAAAAAGTTGTGTTTCCATCGCTATTGAAAGAAATACCGAATTTCGTAATTGCGAGATCACCAGTTGCATTATCGCTAACTCCATTATTCTTGCCAAATGCTCTTTCAAAGCCAAACTGTGCGTTGATTTCTTCTGACATACGAAGTGCACCGTCTACACTATGCATCTTTTCTGCATAATACTTTGGATCAGTAGCCATCTTCTCCATTTCTTCCTTAGAAAAGATAACTGTAAACTCTTTGTCACTTTTGGCTAAGATGTCCTTTGCGTTATCGCCATTTTCAAAATCAGCCACAAAGAAATCCATATCTGCTCTTGAACCACACAAATCAGTCAACATTTTTTGTGCAGATTTGCTTAAACTTTTTTCTCCAATACTTGTTGTTTCTTTTGATGTTCGGCTTGTCTCAATAGCCTTTTCCGCTTCATTCTTCTTATTCGCTTTACTTGTATTATAATTACTCTGATAATTTCCATAAGCAGTTAGTGTAGAATTTACATTCATTGACATTGTGTGTACCTCCTTGTAAACTTCATCGAAATCCGTTTCTATATCAAAGCTAATAATTAAACCTATGCTTTCATATCAAATAATGATACATTGGCTTTTCCACTTATAAGCTCAATCATTTTGGAAGTAATTTCCACTATATCGTTTCCTGTAACTGTATACATTTTTTCTTTGCGTTCTCCCACAATTTTCTCTAAACGCTCTTTTTCTTCTTTTTTAGCCTGTCTTTTTTCTTCTAGTTTCCTTTTTTCTATTTTTATATCTGCATCTTTTTTTTGCTGTGTTTCACTTGGTCCACTAATACTAAATGAACCCATATTACCATTTTCATCAATCCAAACCTGTCTATATTTTACCTCATTACCTGTCATGGATTTTATCATCGAATTTGCCCATTTTTCACATACTGGAATGTCTGCTAACATTTTTCCATATTTATTAGCTGCTTCTGAATCTTGTGCCATTTTTGCCAATATATTAGGAGCTATCATTACATCTACTTTGCTAGGATACTGACCTCCTCTATAATTTTTATTTACTTTTCCCGATCTTATATTTAATTGAGGATTTTTATCTTGTAAATCCTTTAAATAGTTATTCGTATTAACAGCCTGCTGATCTTCTACTGAAATATCTTTCTTTTCATTCGTTTTATTAGGATTGTAGCTGCTCTGATAATTTCCGTAAGCAGACATCGCTGAACTTATCTCCATTGCCATCGGTCATACCTCCTTGTCAATTTTCGTAGATGCTACAGTAGCTAAAGTCTTGGAATATGTACCGAAACTTGTATAGGTACCTCCTGCCCTGTTTGCTGCATTCGATATACTTGTTGCCTTCTGTGATACCTTGCCGGCAAATGACTGATAACCTGTGAAAACGGACTTTAAGGTACTAATATCCGCTTTCTTTAGTGTTTCTTCGTCTAACTCCAGCTTGTTGCCCTTTCCTATGGTAATTCCAACTTTAGAAAGAATATTACTGTTTTTGCTCGTCATTCCGGTCAGCCATACAGCATTACGCAACACATCTTTTGCATCTAACTTTCCCGCATCTTCTACAACACCATTATAGTCATCAACAAATGTTTTTACTGTTTTGGTTATTTTCTCCCAATCATAGTCCTCTGTTTCTACCTCATTTCCGGTGGCTTCATCTTTCTTTTTGATCTTCTTCTTTTCCCATAGAGAACTGTCATTTAACGCATTTGCCGATTTCTGTAAGGCATCCGCACCTGTTTTCATCATAGTCAGTTTCTGTGGGCTGTCACCGCTGCCAGCCTTTTTATCCGCATCCTGCTTGGCATAATATGCTTTTAACAGCTTTCCATAACTGCCATTTTTAATAGAAGCATAATCTGAAAGATTAAATGATGTCCCAGCGGTTCCTACTCCTGATGTTCCACCAAACAACATTCCATAATCCATATTGGTATTATACTTACTTGCATAATCACTAAAACTCTTAATCTCTGACATCATAGACCTCCTTTTCTATCCGTCCTGAACCAGCCAATTACAGGCGTACATCTACGGATACATAAGGAGAAGGCATTGCAGGTGCAGCCCCTAAATCAGATTCCCCGGTTCCTTCTGACACCTTATTTTCCTCTACCGGTATCACTGGCTTTGTATCGCCCTGAACTCGTTCCATGTTATTTATAACATTGTTATCGGTGTCCTTATCTTCGCTCTTTCCTGTCTGATCCTTCTTCTCATCCGGCTTATTGGTCTGTCTGTCAGCCTTTGCAGCTTCTTCCATCTTCTTATTCGCATCTGCTAATGTCGAGATCTGTGAAGCAGTCGTAGACTGCACTCTTTCCTGTAAATCAGAAAGCTCCGCTTCCTTTGCCTCAGTATTTCCACCTCTGCCCTTATCCATTTTTATTTCTGATTCAAGAACTCCGGCTTTTCCCTTCATATTAGTAGCCATCGCTCCCTGCACCTTTGCCTGTTTCATAGAGCTGTCGGCAGAAATCATTGCGTGCATACTTGCCTGCGACAATCCACCTGCAGCCTTTCCTGTTTTCGCTCCGTTGCCTCCGTTATTCGTGCTGCCAAGCATATCATTTGCAGAAGATGTCTGCTGCTGTTTCTCTTTTCTCTGCTCAATCTGATGCTGTCTAAGCTGCTGGTTAAGATTTGTGATCTCCTGCTGAATTTCCTGTCTCTTTTTCATTTTGTCCTCTAAAGACATTTCCTTATCCGCAGATATATCCTGTAATTTCTGCTGTGCATTTGCAATCTGGCTCTGAATATTCTTGCTGACAGAATCTGTTCCAAGCGGATTTCCCATATTCAAGCCTTTCACGCCCTGCTGTACTCCATTATTTGTTCCATTGATACCTGTAATATTCATTCTGATTCCTCCTTGACCTGTTCACCCGAAATCCGTTTCGGTCTTCGGCATCTGTTTAAAGTTTCTAACTCTTATTTCTTTTTTCGTCACTTCCTATTTCAGACTAAATACCGATGTTGTGAACCGACCTTTTTTTGTTGTGAACGAAAATAAGCACCTGAAATTTTTACATTCCAAGTGCTTACTTTGCCTATTCCATTTGCAACATCACTGTGATGACTGCCTTTTTTTCTTCCTGCTCAAAATCCATATCTCCCAGATATTTTCTGGCTACTAAACGGATGTTATGAAGTCCAAATCCATGCAAGTCCCCTTGCTTTGTTGAAATCGGCAACTGACTGTCCAAATCTATCGTAATTTTTCCTTCAAAACTATTCTCAATCACGATCATAAACATGTGATTTTGCTTATAGGAAGAAACTTTAATGTATGGAGAATCTCCATTTGCAGCCTCCAGACTATTATCAAGTGCATTATTTAATATAATACTCAGATCAAATGCATTGATACCACTGTTATCCGGGAAATGAAAATCAGAGTCAAAACGAATGTTCTTTGCTTCTGCCTCTTTCTTTTTCTCAAGAAGAATCACATCCGTGATTGGATTTCCGGTTTTTATCTCCGGTATGATACTCTGATACGATTTCTTTAATTCAGAAGCAAACTGATACGCCTGTCCCATTTCCCCATGTTCGATCAAATGCAGGGTAGTCTGTATCTGATTTCCAAAATCATGTCTGAATGCACGCATATCATTATTTAGCTTTTCCACCTCCGCAATATGATTTTTCATATCGGTAATTTGACGCTGTAAAAGCTCCTGTCTGTAATCTTCTTCCTGTCTCGCCTTCAAATTTTGAAACATGATTGTCATAACTAAGATTGATATAATAAATACTGCATAACTGATCAGACAGAGTACCCCATAAACTCCATAGATTGACCACAGGCTGTTTCCCGTATCCTTCTCATAAAGAGATTGATAAAATTGCAGAATCCCATACCCAATCATTGCAGATAAAGAGGGCATGAGCAACATGAGCAGTTCTTTCTTCTTCATATTTGCCCTCTTGTATATGAATGTCTTATTTAACAAAGACACCACATATAGCATAAATACAAATCCTACAATAATCTGAAGTGCATTAGAAACCACATACATTCCATACTGTAATTTCATATTATCCGTTGTCACCTGCTCCATGATTCCTTTATCGACCAATAGAAAAAACATATTTCCTACCATAGCCATCGACAACCATCTAAGTGAGAAAAATGTGATAGACAGGAATATTTTTTGCTCTACATTTCTCCTGTCTTCAAAGTACATGACCAAAAATGCTGCCAGCATACCAATTCCATAAGCCATAAAATTATCTATGTGCGGCGGAATGAGATACAACACTGTCATAACCACAAAATATACGGCACTTACGCTAATGGCTGACTTTCCCCGTCTCAGGTATGGACGGACAAGAACACCTAAACAAATGCCCGTACACAACAAAGTGATAACCATAGATATTTTTGATGTGATCATCCACATCAGTTCCATATTACTCATAAGGCTTGCTTCCCTTTCCTCTGATTATACTTTAGGTATTTCTTCACAAAATCGCTGAAATTTGCCTTTGCCATAAGAACTTCTCCATTTTCCATTGTAATGGTCGTGGCTGTATATTTGATAACATACTTAAAATGGATCAGATAAGCTCTGTGTGAACGAAAGAAATCTTCCCCTAATGTTTTTTCAAGATCCGATAATTTTCCGTAAAACTCTATCTGTTCACGAGTTGTATGCAGCATAACCTTACGGTTAAATACTTCCGCATAAACAATCTCTCCGATTGGAATCTGAATGTGACTGCCCTGTGTATCTATCATAATATATTTTTCTTCTGATTTGGACTTTTCATGTCTGTTCAGTTCTGCCACTGCCTTATCAATCACATCGCAAAATTTCTCATCCGTAAATGGTTTTACAATATAGTGAAAGGCTCCCACATCAAAGGCTTCAAATACATATTCCTCTAAGGCTGTAATAAATATAAGGATCGTGTCCTTCCACTTTTTCCGAAGTTCTCTTGCAGTCTCCATGCCATTTCTTCCCGGCATCTGAATATCCAAAAATAATATATCCGGCTCTGCTTCCTGTAAAAGAAGGCTTTCTCCATTCTCTGATTCTGTTATATTCGCATTTGGAAATCTGAGCAGAATCTTTTCTGCCAGCATTTCCCTGATTGCTGCTTCATCATCACATATTACGATATTCATTTTGCCTCCCTTCTCTACGTTTGCCGTAGTAATTCTTTTCTCTTATTATATCGGTATTTTTTATCTTGCAAGTGATTCGATGTTGTGAAATGTACTTATTTTGTTGTGAATTTTAAACTCTAAAAGCCTATCGTATTGATTTGACACAGTTTTCCAATAATATACCGATTCAAGAAGTATCTGAGATTACATCAGATTTATTGGAGAACTATATTGGCGAGTTACACGAAAAATTCAAACCTAAGACATCATCATCGTCTTTCATTCCTACCCTCTCTGCTTCGCCAGCAAATGCTGCTTGTGCTTCTCTTAATGCATCCATAGAAGAATTCATAATATAGATTCTGCCGGATTCTTCTAAAAATAAAATCTTGCTTCCAGCTCTTTTACAATCACTGCAAGCGTTAAGACATAATTATCATCATCGGACTGCTTATCTGCCACAAATCCCTTGTGTCCTTCCCCGATTACATAGTAAGTACCTTCGTATTCGATATAATCCCTGCTAAGGACTGGTTCGCTCTCATACTTTGTAATTGCTGTAGGAAAACAACGTCTGGCACTCTTCATATTATCATTTCCCTCTTGTGTCAAGTATTTGACAATATATTTTTAGGAAAATTTACGATACCATCTTTCAATGGTTTTAGATATAATTTGATGATGTCCACAGACCAGAATGCCTGCGCCACTCATTAGAAAATTCGATTAAATATAGAATTGTTATACTTCCTTTTAGAAAAAATCAGCAGATACCGATTCGTCTTTTCGATACCTGCTGAAAGGTTTTCCTTTTGCATTATGCCATTACTGGCTGTCTCTTTTCTGCTATCTTCTTAATTTCGTCAACAGATAATTCCGTTGCAAGAGCTACCTGTTCCAATGTGAAATTCTTATCAAGCATATTTATTACTATTCTTTCGGTTGCTTTTGTTACACCTTTTTCCTCAATACTTTCACTCAAATTGCACATTAAGCTCACCGTCCTTTCCAAATCATCTTCTACTGGAATATCATATTCCTTTTCAATTATATCAAGTTTCTCATTTACTGTAAGTTCATCTGATAACAATGCACCAAGCAGCCTGTGAAGCTCATACTTTTCATCATGCTCCGGCAGCTCATTTTTTATTCCTATCAGAACGATACTCATCATGTCGATGTTTCCGCCCCAGTCATATGGCTCAAGCATCTCATCCTTTGTCATATGAAAATGGCTCATACAGTTCGTGTCCATATCCATACATATCCAAATACTCACGACACTCTTGATGTCATCGTATCTCATTCCTACAAAATCTCGTTCTTTTTGAGAGGATACCATTCTGCTTACATAAAAGAGTGCTCTGTTTAAAATGTTATACTTTGTAGGCTCTGATTTTTGGATTTCCAGATTTACAATAATCTGGGTAAGTCCGTTTTTCATCCTCACATAAAAGATAATGTCAAATCTTATCAGACCTTCATTTATCTCAGAATTTTCTGTATTCAGCCCTACGATTTTTTGTCCTTCAGCATCCGTACTGTCTGTGTTTGTCAGGCCCGGCTCTGTCGGAACTACACTGATATAAGGCTCTCCCTCAATGTAACTTACTGCATCCTTCGGGTTCATTCCTTTAAATTCATCCACTGTCTTTACAAGGATATGTGCCAGAATGCTTTTCTGTGCCAGCAGTCTCTTGGCTCTGTCATCATACTGTGCCTTATCATCTGCCGCTGATACACTGTTTTTCATTTCTGTATTCAAGGTTTATCCCTCCTTTTGTTGTTTCGTTTTCTGCAAAAGGTATAAAACCTCATAATTATTATAAGCTCTATACCTCGCAGATTCAACCAAAATTTTTTTGAACTTTTTATACAAACGGATTCTGAAATTTCCAGCTGATTTCTATGTTCTAACATGAAAATGACGAAATCCATCCGGCGTACACAACAGCATACCGCCGAATGGATTCCAAAAAAAGAACGCCTGCAGTGGGATATTTGTATTCCCAACTGCAAGGCGGTCTTTCCATTATCTGCTAATTATTTTTCTTTCTTACGATATGCCGTAATCCCTAACATACCAGACAGCCCAAGTGCCATAAGCAGCATCCAAATTCTGGCATCGAAATCATCCCCTGTTTTTGGAAATTTTTTGTCATTGCCTGAATTATCTGTACTAGGACGCTCTGCTGTAGGCTGTACTGCTGTAGGCTGTTCTGTTGTAGGATGTTCCGGTGTAGGCTGCTCCGGTGCTGGATCATCCGAATCACTTGATGACTTCTTTATGTTCTTAATGGTTGCATCCACCGAACCATCTGTGTAGACGAAAGTTACGGTATGATTGCCTGCACTCAGCTTATTCAAGTAGCTTGCCTTAAATGTCACAACGGTGCTTCCTGCTTTGGCTGTGTAGTTACTTGCATCCACATCCTTGCCATCCATCTTAATGCCTACAAACTTACTAAACTCGCCATCACATTTGATCGTGATTGTTCCATCTGCACCGATGCGGTGTTCACTTCCATCACCGGAAATAATCTTATACTCTGCCGGTTCCGGTGTAACTTCTTTCCACTGTGCCTTTAAGGTCATGTCCTTAGATGGCATTACCTCTGGGAATGTCTGATTCCAGCCATTAAAGGTATAACCATCCTTGGTTGGATTTGCAGGTGCTTTGATACTTCTGCCCTCTACCTCTGTGATTGGTGAAATTTCACTTCCTCTATCGGTGTCAAAGGTAATCGTGTACTTGTAAAGTACCGTAATCGTTGCTTCTGCCTGCTTGTCTTCGATTGTATCATTTACCACTACCTTATAGGTTGTAGCCTTTGTCGGAGATACGGTAATGGTATTTCCCGTACTTCCTGTCACTTCCTCTGTGGCTGCTCCTTCATACCACTTGTATGTGTAGTTTCCGCTGCCACCTGTTACATTGGCGGTTAAAGTCTGACTTTCGCCATTTACGATAGAAGCTTTATCCGGTGCGATACTTACCATAAGTGTACCGTTGACTTTAACGTTTACATTGACACTTGCTGCCTGTCCCTGTGTATTCGCAATCCGGATAGTTTCCTGATGCGTACCGGAAAGCAGTCCTGTCTTTGGTGCAATCGTAAAGGTTGCTGTCTCTCCAACGGCAAGCTCTGTCTTAGAAAGTGTTCCCAGTTCATAGCTTACTGCGGTTGGCTGTATTAAGGTTACGCTCTGATTACCTGTGTTTGTAACCGTAATGGTCTTTGTATCTGATGGTGTCTCGTAACCCTCATTTAAGCTGCCAAACTCATTAGCGGTTTCATTTCCATCAAATGATGCCAAAATCGTATAAACAGGTATCAGCTTCCACTTTGCCGTAATCGTCATATCGTGGTCTGGCATCTTACCTGGAATGGTCTGATTCCAGCCATTAAAGGTATAACCAGTCTTGGTAGGATTTGCAGGTGCTGTGATTGCTTCGTCTTCGTAAGCTGCAATCGCTACGACACTACTTCCACCGTCGGTATCAAAGGTAATGGTATGCTTAGAAATCACCTTTGTTGTTACGGTTGCTTCTTTTTCTTCGATACCATCACTAAGGACTACCTTATAGCTTGCCGGTGCATCTGCCTTTGATGCAGTTACATTCGCACTCGTGCTGATTACTTCTGTTCCATTATTTTTGTACCATTTATAAGTATAGATTCCGCTACCAGCTTCCGGTATTGCACTAAATGTAACCTCATCAGCAGACTCATCACTCTTAAAGATATGCTGTGTCTTATCGGTTGTAATCTTTAGTTTCTGATTTACCGTAAACTTAGCTGTTACTTTCTTACTTGCTGTACCATTCTTTATCTCCTGCCAGTTTGCAGTACCATTGTTGCTTGTTGCGTATGCTGCAGAAATGGTAATGTCTGCCTCATAGCTTCCTGCGGTAAGTCCTGCTTTTGGCTGAATCGTAAAGGTTGCTTCCTCATTTGGTGCAAGTGCAGTCTTTGATAAGGTACCAATTTCATAATTTGCCACACCTGGCTGTGTCAGTACAAGATCACAATTACCTGTGTTTCTTATCGTAACCGTCTTTGCACCTGGAGTATCCATACCTGCGTTGATTGCATCAAAGTCAACGGATGCTGTCACCATATAGGATGCTACAATCTTAGGTATTACCGTTCCGCTCTCTAACAGCTCGTCACATTTTTTACAATGCTTATCGCCTGTGTATCCATCTTCCGTTGTAGTAGCTGCCTTGAAATTTCTAATATCCACTTCGCCATCATGCACACAGCGACTTCTTGTCAATGTGATTGCTACGGTTGGCAGTGTCTCAAAGTTATCCTTATCCTCTGCCGTGTAGACTGCATTTGCAGTAAGAGCTGTTTCAACGGAAAGCTCCTTGTTTTTATCTGCCTCTGTCCATTCCCATCCATCTGGAAGTGCGACCGCACCGACAGTCTTTGTTAAATATGGAACCGTCATCGTTGCTTCCGGTACGGAATAAGGATTGACTGCCTTTGCCATCTTTACTTCAAAGCTTCCTGTTGCATCATTATGGTTTGGAGCAGATACCTTATAATAAACAGTATAATCATCTGCCTTTGTTACCTTTGGAACTTCACTTGTGTAAGTGCCATTTTCCTCCAGACTGTAAGTAACGCTAATCGTCTGATTATTTACAGTCGTTGCAGATGCATCTACCACCGGTGTCTGTGCCTCGCCCTTATGGTCTGCGGTAGGCTTATAAGTCAGGGTACCACTCTGTGCTACAGATACATCTGTCATCTCTGCTTTTGCAATGGTGTAGGCCTTTACGACTGTACCTGTATAATTACCTTTTCCTGTTATTATAAGAATCGGTGGATACATGTCTGTTTCTAACATCGCATTCACATTGTTCATGTAGGTAAAGGTATAGTCGGTGTCTTTTACCATTGTCAAAGCACTGTTGCTATCCGTTACGGTAGCAGTCATCTCGATTGCATTTCCGGTATAAACTGGTGTATAACTACTATCATTATCTTTTTCAGAAACAATCGTTACCAAACTTTCATCACTTATATCTCTCGCTGTGATTACCGGAATGATATACCTGTCGACCGTACTATAGTTTGAATCATTTGGGGTAAATGTTACCTTCCAAGCTGCTGTACCACCCACTATTGGATATCTATTTTGATTTGATTCTGTAATCGTCCAAGTACCTGCCACGCCATTAGTTGATGCCAAATCTTCTACTGTCATCTCACTCAAACTTGTACCATAGACATAAGAGGTCGCAAATTTCGGATCTCTCGCAAAAATAGGAATCGTTTTTTCAGTTGTTGTCTCTATGTAGAGCATGTCTTCCCATTTTGTTACATTATGCGTTTCTTCACCCGTAGCGATATCTATCACATTATCCTGTGTCACAATTGCGATTCTATATCCTGTATTTGGACTTAAGTCTGTGAATGTGAGCTCATTTTTATACTTTCCATCTGCATCGGCAGTCATTATACCAGTCTTCTGTGCCTTTTCAATCACTGCTTCTACTATAACCGAACTTTCCGTTCCTGCCTCATAGCAGTATGCCCAGTAAGAACCTGCCTCATCTGTCTCAAATGACAGCGTTATAGAAGTATCTAAGGCTTTAAATGATTGAATATCAATCACTGGTGCTACATCATCTAAGATGATTCCGTCAGAGCTAATCTCACATTGATTACCTGCATTATCTCTAATAACCGCATAGATAATCTGTTTCTTATTACTGTCAATCTCAAAAGATCCGGTATAATCCTGTAAGTGGCTTTCATAGCCTACCTTAAACTTGCTCAATGGCTCTTCTGAAACAATATACTTAACGCTTTTTACACCACTCAAGGCATCTGTGCCGGTAATCGTTACCGTTTTTGTATTGGATTTATAACGTCCAAAGGTAATTGTCTCTAAAAATGTATCCCATCCCTTTGTAGAAATCTTGATTTCTCCTTTTGGAGCTGTACGATCTATCTTTACCGTCTTTGTCTTTGCTTCGGATATCGCACCTGTTCCTTCCTGAACCAGATAATAGGTCAGCTCTGTTCCTGCTAAGCTCAGACTTTCCTCAGATGTTCCGTAAGACTTTCCTGCACCACTTCCATCTGCATTGCCTGTAATCTGAAAGCCCTCCGGTGCAGATAAACCAGCCCAACCATTCGTCCAATCGCTGTCACCGTTAATGATTCCCTCGACATCTGTTTGCAGTCTCTTGATATCAAACTCTATCGTCTTTTCTCCTGCAAAGTTTCCAATACCTTTTATGGTCGCAGATGCTTTCGATGTATCTGTGGTTACATTGATGTTATTGGAAATGTTTTCAACAGTATAATCACTATCTTTTATCAATTCCACACTAGTAAATGCAATCGCAATATTTGGTGTTACTGCTTTTCCTGTGTAGAGTGCGCTTCCTGCCGATACAGTACAGCTATTGACATCTCTTTGAGTTATCGTACCTGTTGTATTTGCAGTAGTCGATGTTAATTCATAATTTGTTGTCCAAGCACTACCAAGCGTAATATCTGTTGCATTTACGGTAATTCCTGTATCCACATCTGCACCCTCATAAGCAAAGGATGCTGTAGCTGTAGGATTTTCTCCATTCTTTGCACCTGTCAGACTGATACCTGCATCTGTTGTCTCTACTGTAGTTGTTCCATCATAGACCTTAGAAATGGTACCTGTGATACTTGGTGTCAGTTTTGCTCTCGCAATTTTAAAAGAAATTGGTGCACTTTCCAATCCGCTATATGTATCATTGGCTGCCACCGTTGCTTTCATATAATAAGTACCAGCATCTGTCGGTTTTGTAGCAGAATAAGTTCCTGTAGCAGAGTCGCTGTAAGTAAAACTTACATTTTCACCACTTGTAGCTGCTGCTACCGGCGTACTTGCTGTTTCTCCATAAGTCCATCCTTCTATACTCGGTTCCGTTTCCCAACTATTAGTTTCTAACACTTGACCTACTGTAACCGTAAGTTCTGGACCCTTACAGGAAATGTTACAACCCTCAAATACAGCACGGGCTTGTAAGATGTGCGTTCCATCAGAAAGACCACTCACAGAGAATTTAGCATACGAAGTGATATCCTGCTTATATTCCCCATCAACATACAACTTAACTGGTTCCTTTCTATCAAAATAAAAATAGCGCGAATAATTCACCTCAGGGGTACTTAGAAATCCGAAAAGCTCTTCCCCACTTGCTATATGAGTGTTGTCGATAGCAAGTGTAGGAGCATACCGATATCTGTCACTACTATTCACCCAATCATATTTTTCCTTTTGGTAGCCATAGATAACGGCACTAGAATCACCATAGGTTTCAGAATACCCATCAATAGTTCCATTCGGAGAAGAAATGACTGCCACTAAATTAGAGCAACCGCTAAATGCATATGAATTAATCTTAACCGTTCCTTCAAAGGCAACAGCCTTAAGGGAAGAACAATCCGCAAAGGCTTCATAGCCAATCTCTGTAATGTTAGCAGGAATCGTAATCTCCTTCAATCCTGTACACTTCACAAAAGCCGACTGTGGAAGTTTGGAAGGAAACCGACTAATGTCAATATGACTAAGTGGTCCCGGACATTCCGCAAACTCCTTTCCCGTAGGAGTATAGTTGTCAGGAAATATCACCTTATCCAAGGATGTGCAACCCGCAAATAAATTATTTGAAATACTTGTAAGAGAAGTATAGTTGCTTAAATCAAGCGAAACAAGGGATGAGCACTTCTGAAAACTTGGCAGTGTTGTAATTCCTCTTGGCAGGTGGATGTTTGTCAGCTTACTCATTTCATATAGTCCTCCAATATCATCCACCATGCTGTCAGGGAATTTAAGAGTTGTAAGATTTGGAAAACATGTACTCCACAATCTCGCGCCATTATTATCAATTCCAACTACGGTAAACTCTTGTCCATAAATATCAACCTTCTCTGGAATCGTAAGTTCAAGCAAGTCAGTATTTTCATATCTACTATCAAGGTTAATTTTCACTGTTTTAGACTGCATACTAACTACTGTAAAATCTGTAATGCGACATTCCCCACTATTGTCATAAATCTCTAGTGTGCTAGAGTAATATGATCCTCCAACATAAATTGGCACATCATCCGTCACCGTAATCACATACTCTGTGCCATCAATCGTGACTTTTAAAGTTTCATTACTTGTAAATGCCTGCTTTGCAGATACTGTCCAGTCTTCTCCCTCTGCATTTTTCTCAACAGAGAATAAGTCTGGATTGCTACTTACTGCATTTTCTACTATTCCTGTCAAGCCTACTGTTTCAAGGATTGTTGCTAAAGAGACTGTACTATCTCCGTCAAGAACATACTGTAAACTGTTATATGTAAATTCTACCGTGTAGTAAGAAAAGCCTGTTGTCTCTGCGACAACTGCCTGCTCTCCGTCTACATTCTGAACGGAGCTGTCAAGCTTCTCTGCACCTGCATTCTCATCTGCGATATGGTAAACTTCGACGTCAAGATTTTGATTTACTACCTCTGCCGCAGCAAAGGACACTTTCACACTTCCCTTGCTTGTATCCGGCTGAATTTCGTTGCCATCAGCATCTAATACCTTGATATCAAAAGTATAAGAGGATACGACATTGACATTATCAGCTCGTACTCCATCCACACTCTGTTCTACTGCTTCAGAGTTTACCTTTGAAACAGAAAGTGCCACACCTTGTGGAAATACACCTGCATCTGCTGTGACAGATACGGTAATGCCATCCACCGACTGGCTGGCAGCAAACTGCCCATCTACTGCCTGTACCTTATACGAATAACCAAAAGGCAGATTGCCCATAATCATCACAAGTGCAAGAAAAACAGCAAGTATTCTTTTTCGTCTCTTTACAAATTCCCCTTTCGGATTTGATAATTTTCCCATAAGAATTCCTCCCAAACTCGGTAGGTAGTGTCAAAGACCACCACCCGGTATATATTTCGATGTATGAAACAATACGGATATCATTGTTTACACATTTATTATACCCTCCCGATTCACCAAAGTACACTAGCCGAAAGTCTAAATTTTATGTGTTTGACAAAGTTTTTTATATCAGTTTTCTCTTTCTCGCCTCAATTACAGCCGCAGCTTTACTTTTTACCCCAAGCTTTTTATAGGTCTCTGTATTATGATATTTCACATTTCCAACTGACATTTCCAGTTTTTCTGCGATTGCTTCATTTTTCATACCATCTGCCTGCATACGAAGGATAGCGATTGCCGTATCAGACAATCTCACATCCTCTGCTTTTTCTGCAAGATAATTCGGATAAAGGTTTGCCTGTTGTTCGCACTCTTTCACAACTTGTGTCATATACTTCTTATCTGTCCAATTAAGGCGCTTATCCTTTAACAGTTCAAGGACTGCCACACCTTCTCTGACAAAGACCCGGACAAAATGATATTCCTCTGCTTTCGTCACTGCCTCCTGCAAATGAATGATCCAGTCATCATTTCCCATTCGATACTGTGTGATTGCATAAAGTATTTTTGTTTCTATCCATAAGAATGTCCGATTCCGAAGCTCTGCATATCCTAACATTCGATTCAGCAGACTGCGTGCTTTCTCTCTCTTGCCCAATGACAGATACACCCGAATCTTTGACATATAACGGTATCGCTCCAGTGTACAAAATTCTTCATCTTCATTCGGAGCTGTCTTTAACCAGTCTGTTGCTTCTTTGAATTGTCCGTTGTACAAGTAATATCTGGTTTTCAGTGCTTCAATACATGGAATAATCTGCGGAGCATCTACACCGGCGGTCTTTTTTAATCCGTCAAGCAGCTCAAGTGCATCCGGCAGATGACCATTTAAAACTGCAAGCTGTGCCACAATGCCAACGCCCACAAAGACCTGTTCCAGTTTACCGCCACTTTCCGCCTGAAGTCTTCCTCTGTCAGCAAGAACCGCTACTTCATAGTAATCTTCACCCTTTTCTAAAAAGCTTTCTGCCAGTGCCAGATTTACCAGTCCCTTTCCAAATTTCCCAAGGGAAAGCTCTACAATCTTTCCTATGCTTTTTGCAAGTTGTGTATCCTTTTTGCTCCACTCACTAAAATCCTTGCCGCCATCCATCATAGAAGGCTGATTATTGGTAAGGGAGAGTTCCGGAAAGATGTCTTTTCGATTCTTTACGAAAACAGACAGCTTCTTTATCAGTTCAACCATATCAAAGCTGCCACGCTGGGGCAGACTGATATCCAGATACAAAAGTCTTGCCTGTGCCAGCTTTCGCATACTGCCTGTCTGCCTTTCCGAAAACTGCACCAATTCCCGATACCATCTGTCGCTCTCCTCATCATCCATCAGAATCGACTGCAGGAGACTCATTCCTGCCATAAGTTCCGGACTTTGCTTTATGGTATCCTCAGACAGTTCCTGATAGTACCTGCGAAGTATCCAATAATGTCCGCTTCCTGCATGATGGCGGGCATTGCTTACAAGAAGTCCGGATATACTCTCTTCGTGATTTCCTTTTTCATACATGGAAAGGGCACTGACTACATCCCCTTTCATCTCATAATAGGTTCCGGCATTATAATACAGGTTATCTACATACACCTTGCTCTTTTTTATAGCCAGCCTGCGTCTCATTCCATCACGCATAATTTCCCGCAAAGAATAAATCGTTCTGTCTCCTTCTGTCTTTGCAAACAGAAAAGAACCGATTTCCCTTGCCTGATGGAGCAAGGCAGGTACATCATTTCGTTTTGATATAATCTGTGCAATGCCTGTATCAAATTCGTCCACGATGGATATATCCATCAAAAACTCCTGTAATTCAATATTCCACTGGTCGAATACATGTACATCATAATAATCATACAGATCATCATAGCCTTTTCTTATGGCTTCCTCTACCTTCTGACTGCCAAGTCCGGAATCTTTTCCATAAGACAAAATATGCATGACAAAGATACGGATGGCAAGCGGATAGCCAAACATCACATCCATCACCTTTTTGAAATCACGATCCGAATAGTTCAGCTCCCAAAGGTCAAAATACGCTCTGACTTCTTTCTCCGAAAGTGCAAGTTGGGAATCATCTATCGTGATAAAATATTCTGGATATATAATGATTTTAACCAGGAGGGTACGTCAGCTCTTGAAATCATAACAAGCCATATATCACTTCTTACAATCAGTCCCTGTAAGATAGGAAGCAGACGTTCCTTTGTCTCATCCGATTCAATCAGATGCAAATCATCAATAACGATAATGGTCTCTTTATTGTCTACTTCCGCTGCAAGAACTGCAGCCAGTTCCTCTAACAATCTGTCTGTATCACCAGCTAACAAATACAGGTATCGTCTCCTCTGGAGCATATCTGCAACAAAACTTGTCTTACCAAATCCAGTCGGAGCATATACATACAAGGTCTGTCTTGCATTATGCGCATTTCTCATAATCTTTTCCGCATTTGCCGGTCTTATATAATGTTCATCAACCATGGGCTTGCCATTTTCATTTAATTGCTGCATGATATTCTCCCTCCAGAATTTGTTCTGTGTCATTAAGATTCTTTAAGCCGATTATAACAACAAATAAAACAAAAGTACACTAGCCAATCGTCCAAATTCGCCTGATTCCACTTATGATAATGTGAACGATAAATCTTTGTGTTTCCAAACTACACCCTTTTTGTCTTTCTACAAATTTTAACACCCACAGCAATCTGACCGTTTCGAGGTTCTGTTTCTAAGCTATAACTTATACTTATATTTCCACAAGCACCTTCCATTTCCCATTTCGCTTTCCGTTTTCTCGGCAAATCAACCCTTTATCCTGCATTTCCACAGTCCTTGTTTTGATGGTTCTTTCTGATTTTCCAATGATAGCTGCTAATTCTTTTTGCGTAATTGTAGGATTTTTCAATTCATGTCCTACATTCAATAAAAGATTTTCAAAAAACAAAGGATGAATTTGCCAAATCCCAGATGTAAATTTAGCAATATGACGAACAGATTCATCTAATGACAATCCCTCATACGAAAAATCCTTTTCCTGTGAAAAATCATAGTCAAGAGCTTCTTTTGTGTCCACTTCAACTTCTTCTCTATCTCTGCGTTCTTCATAATAAGCAGCAATTCTCTTGTCAGCCTCATTGATACTGATTTTGCCTTCAATATGTTCTTTTGCCATATCCACTAAGTACTGGGAAGTGGTAAGTCCATCCACATCCTAAAGACCAATAGCTGTCTTTCATGCATTACTTTTATCTATCTGATCCGGTTCACCTTGACGTATATATTCATTTAATTCTAATTTCCATGATTTATTTGACAAACTATCACCTCACTTACTCGACGACTTGGAATTTATCTTGTAGTTTATTCTTACCACGAAAATTACAACCATTGAATAAATGCAGTTTTATCTGACGAATTGTAACCCGCATTTTCATAAAACTTCAATGTACTTTCATTTTTAGAACCTGTTAGTAACATCATTTTATAACAATTCTCTTTTTCAGCAATTTTTTTTGCGTAATTTAAACATTCCGTTGCAAATCCTTTTCCTCGATATTTTTCATCAGTTACTACATTCTCAATGAAAGCATACGGTCTAATATTTCTTGTCAAATTGGGAATAACAACGCAAACACAAGAGGATACTATTTTATCATCCCAAATTTTAACTATAACATGATGATTATTATCTTGCATAATACATTTCCATGTGTTCAAAAGGTGTTCTGTATTATCTGGTATTAAATTCTCATGCAGATCTAAATATAGCTCTAATAACTGCTTCAGTTCTTCGAATTTTGCTTCTCTGACCACTAAATATTCCCTCCTCAAATTACCATTTTCTGATTTCTATTTAATCTTTCATATAAAAATCCGCGCACAACTTTTGTCCGATATAATCTCGGCGCACAAGCTATATTCTCAAATAATTTAACACTCTTTCCTAAAATCTACATTTTCCACGATTAAAAGCACAGATTCATTTTCTTCAAAATCGCCCCAAAGCCCGCATAAAATCAAGCTTTACGCGATAATAAGCACACTGTCTCCACATGTGTCGTTGTCGCCTTGTGGAGAAATTATACCACAATCGTTGTGGGTATTGGAACATGAATCGGCAAAAGAAAAAGGTTGCTTTTCGGCAACCTCATCTTTCTCATATCCAGTTTTAAATATAAATTTCAGCTTATATGGATTGATTTCTCCATTTTCGCCCTTGTCCCCGACAATTACCCTGTCAACAACACTCTCAAATACATGTCTGTCAAATTTCCTTAATATCTCTTGCTTGGAAATGATATTTTGGAATTGTGACAATCTTTTATTTATGTCCTGTTGATCTTGCTGTCGGTCTTTTAACTGTTGTTTCTTTGCTAACAGTTCATCTAATTTCTCATTGATTTCGGAAAGTTTTATGTGATACGTTTCTTCGTCAATCTTATCATCTAACCGCATATCTACAAGATTGCTCTTGCGTTCTTTAATTCTTGAAATCTTTTTACTTACAGACTTCAATTCCTTTTCTGAATCGTTATCCTGCAATCCTGCTCTGACATGCTCTAAAAATCCATTGATAAATTCGCCATCATAAGTGCATAACGAATTATAAGCTCTTACAAATGCCTGTTCTATTAAAGTTTCGGGGATTCCCTTACAGTATGGACATTCCTTTTTACCATGTTTTGTAGCTTGAACACATTGCCAGATAGTCTTTTTATAATCTGTTCGTGAGTTCCATGTGCGTCTTGTTAGATTTCCTCCGCAGAATCCACATTTTAACATACAGCTAAATGCAAACTGTCTGCTGTACTTATCACGCTTTCCATTGCTTCTTGAATGTGAACCTTTTCGCTTATTTAAAATCTCATTTGCTTTATTCCACAGTTCACGACTGACAATCGGTTCGTGATGATTTTCTGTATAATACTGATCTGCTTCGCCTAAATTATCTAATCTACGCTTTGTAATAGGGTCTGTTGTAAAGGTTTTTCCCATTAACAAATCACCCTTATACTTTTCATTTTTGATAATTCCGATCACACCATGTTCAGAGAAATTACTGTCTCCTCGTTTATTTTTATATCCGAGATTTTTCAACTCTCTTGCAATCACTTTTCCACCTGCACCCTCAACATATCTATTAAAGATATATCTCACAACTTCGGCTTCCTTCTCATTTACAGTAATGGTTTTATCTTCTTTGTGATAATCATATCCCAAACAACCGTTGAATCCAACCATTTCTCCTCTTTGCATTTTCATTGCAAGTCCAAGTTTTACATGTTCAGAAATATTTTGTACTTCCTGCTGTGCAACAGAACTAAGAATTGTTAATAATAATTCTCCGTCCATTGTCAGCGTATTTATATTTTCTTCCTCAAACATGACTGCAACCTGTTTTTCCTTTAATGCTCTGACATATTGCAGAGTATCGACTGTATTCCTAGCAAATCGGGAAATAGATTTTACAATAATCAAATCTATCTCTCCATTCATACAATCGTTAATCATTCTGTTAAAATCATCTCTCTTAGCTGTCTGTGTACCTGTTATTGCTTCATCAGCATACACCCCTGCAAATTGCCATTCAGGATTGTTGCTGATAAGTTCCGTATAATACGAAACCTGTGACTGATAGCTTTCTAACTGTTCCTCGCTATCCGTACTTACTCTAGCATACGCCGCAACCCGAAGAGTGTTCAAATGAACACCCTTTCTTCTACTGACTGATTGCTTTGTTGCCTTTCTTACTGTTGTTTGTTTTACCATGATATTTTCCTCCTTTTCGTATGATGGTTAGTATATGAAGCCTATTATTAGGCTGTCATGGCTGTTATATCTGATATAATCCCATAAATATTCATTAGCTTAGATTTTATAATTTGATATTCCTTATCAGAAATCATGTTGTTTTGTTTTAGCTGTGCTAATAAAGAAATTTCTTTGCTGTACTCTATAATTTTCTGTTTAGTATTAGACTTAATTTCTAGTGTCACATTTATCACACCCTTTCTCTAATAATTCATATATACTCGGTACTTCATCAATTCCATACTGATCGGGAATCACAACAGGGCTAAATCCCAGTTGTTTAAACTTACCAAGCCATTTTTCTTTAAATTTTCTAAGATTCCCATATTGTACTGGTGTTGCTATAAAATCATCTGCAATCATTTCTTCCAGTCTGTATAGACCATTTAAGCCTTGTATCATATCTATAATAGATACCATGATCTGTTTGTCCGCTTTTTTGTAAGAACTGGACTGAATCAAACCGACAGCAATAGATCGGCTTACAAATTTACAAGTTCCATAAATTGACTTCACTTCGCTTAATATATAATTTTTACAAAATTGCTCCTGTAAAAATGGAGTGATCTGTCTCTTTGAGGGCAGTTTCAGATTATAAATTCCTTGCTTTTTTATCTGTATTTCAAATCTGACAATAGGAAATATGACTTCTTTTAAAGAATTATCAACCGAAGTGTCAGTATTGATAATGGCACTCCACTTATGATAAAAATTCACTTCACGAGAACCATTTACAAAACAACAGCTCTCTTTATACAGTGTCTTAATATCCTTATCAATTTTCTTTCTGTTCATTTTTCGATAATGATAAGGAAATGCCATATTACACAACCATATGATTAGCTGTGGATTCTCTACACAGACATCTAGTGCAATATCCGCTCTATTGGTTAAGAATAACGATATAGGGAACTGGTGCAGTCTAATGTACCGAAACTCGTTAATTTCATATATACGCTTCATCAGCCGATCTATAATTTCTTGTATTGAATACTTATGTAAGTCGATTGCCAAAATTTCGCTATCTCCCATTATGATAGATGGGTTACAGCGTAGGAATACATAATGTCTGCTCATCATTACTCCCTCAAACGGATATTCATAAATCTTTAATTCAATTTGCGTGATTCCCTTTGCAGAGTAATAATTGGTTCTTTCTGTGTACTTCCCAACCCTATCAAGACTAGGAAGATTATCATGCAGATACTGGTAAGCAGAAGATGATATATAGCAACTTAATTCAAAAGTATGCATAATAATCCTCCTGTCATGAGACTTATACTATGTCTGAATACCTACGAGAAACACTCTCTTACAATGATTTATAAGGGTTAAAATCCTTGATTTTAAGCCGTTTTCTACTATCTTTTGACTTAATATTATTGTTGTTGGTGGTATAACTTCCGATAAGTCTCCTATATTAAGTTATCTGTTTAACTTGATATTCTCGACTGCAACAATGATCTTTTCCTGTTTATCCTGTGATAATTCTTCACGAAACCACTTAACAAATGTACTCTCATGGATTCCTAACTCTTTTGCAATCTGCCATTTGTATATATGGTTATCTTTCAATAAGAGTTCTATTTCTTTATTATTCATAGATGGTACTCCTTTCATTGATTTCATCAGTCAGATAGCTAGCTTTTTTATTCTGTTGATGTTGATGTTGTTAGCTTATCATGTTAAAATTGATAAATATATTTATATATCTGCTTTAAATTAATAACTTCAATTCCATATATAAAAGGAGCGTACATGGAGAAATACTTAAGAATTTTAGATACCGAAGATGAATTTATTTTACTGATGGATAATATGGAAGTGGGATTTACTTATGGTTGCTTCTCAACCTGTATTGTTAATACCGATTTTAATAAAATGCATGATATTATTAAAAACTATCTGTTGCAGATTCCAGTTCCTGATCTGATCTTAAAAATCAGTAATCGTAAGAGAAATAAAGACGATATAGTCAAGATGGCTCTACGCAAGCTGAAACCTTTGATATTTGAAGCTATGGAGAAAGAACTTTTAAACTCTAATCAAGCTAACATGATAACCATGCTTTTAATGGATGAGATAATACACATAATCTTATCTTGCAAAGGTGAGACAGCTGATATTGACGATTTTATACCTGTGGTATTTCGATATGATGAATTTCATAATTATGTACGAAGTGTCCTGTTAAAGGATAACTCACAAATATCTGAATTTTTAAGTGGTCTTATGACAGCTACGGATATTCCGTCAAGTGTCATGACTGATCAGAGTGGATTCTCATGTCAGTATTACCAGGTGGAGAATCTATTTCAGTTCATACTGCTAGATCTTCATAAGTCTTTTAAATTAAGGCAAGTAAATGAATGTGAGGTCTGCCACAGGCTATTTATCCCAAAGTATCGTAAGAGTGAAATGTATTGTTCGTTTAACAATTCGGCATGTAAAAAAATGATGAAAGGAAAAGTTGATGATCCTTTTGCATTAGAAGCCAAGAATGCCAGAGGGTATCAGTCCCAGAGAGTAAACAATGCTAGCACGCAGAAGAAATATGATTCTTCATTTTTACGTAATCTTTATGATAAATGGTCTGCGGACTGTGGAAGACTTTGCAAAGAATACAGATTAAATGATGATTTGACATCTTTTAAAGAATGGATTGCTTCGACAAAATTTACTGCTAAAAGACTGGAAGAAGAGTGGGAAGATTATAATAATTCAAAATAATCAGTATTACCCTTAAGCAAAATTGAAAAAAGAGATGTATATTATTTCAAGGGGACAGGGTATTTTCGTATCAGAAGATACTTAATTTTAACCGTAAAAGTAGACTAAGAACAATGACAGGCTACATTTTGATTAAGAATATCATCATACCGATACCTTGAGCTGGGTACTCTAGGATGGTGAAATACAAAAAAGTTCAAATAGAAGAATTGTATCTACTACTTGAACTTTTATTGCGGTCGGAGACTAGTATATTTTTTTCATACCCATTTGTCTTAAAACAGAATATAATAAGTGTCCCCAGGTTATATCTTTTCCATCAATCATCCACTTTCGATTAACAAACTTTGCACCAGTTGCTCTTTCGATTGATAAAATTTGTTCCTTCATTGTACATATTTGTGAATCGGTTAATATCGGACATAGCATAGCTGCTATTACGTCGATATAGACTTGAAGCCTATATTGAGCTTGAGGATTATGTTTTACTAACCAATCAACTTCATCTATCATCAGGTCAGAACATTTGTGAGACTGGAGCATCCATAATTTATCATTTAGGCTTTGCTTTATAGTTTCATACGAAATTGAACCATAATCTCTGCTTATAATATCTACATAGTACATAGAGTGGTTGTTAAACTGAATAACATAATTATCTTGTATCCACATCAGTGGACACCATCCATTCATTGATGCTCCAACATCATCTGGAAAACCAAAGAACATTTTGCTTTGCATTAAAAAGTAACAATCGGGAATTGTTCTAGTAGTATCAAATGGAACTCTCATATTAACTTTTGCATAATAAATAAAGTATTTATTATGCTTCTCCTTTCGTTTAGTAAAATAATTAGTTATAAGTTATATCGGTATTATAGCACAAAACATTAGTTATTACTAATGTTATCTTGCTATCAACTCCTTAATCTGAAACAAAGATTACATTATCATTAAATAATGATAATAAAGGGAGTGATAGTGTGAGAGAACTTGATTTTGTCACTATTGGCAAGAAGATAAAGAAACGAAGAAAAGCAGTTGGAATGACACAGGATGCTGTTGCGGATATTTTAGAGGTTAATGCTTCCCACATTTCCAATATTGAGGGTGGTAGAGCAAATCCGTCACTGACAGCACTTGTAAACATAGCTAACATTCTTGAATGTTCTGTTGACTGCTTCTTGGACGGAGAATACACCTATGAGAGAGACAAGAACCTTGATAATGAGATAGCCGATAGACTTAGATTATATGATGATGAGAAGAAAACTCGGTTGCTTAAAATGATGGATTTACTTTAATTTTCGTATAATTCCAGTAGCAGTTTAGTAGCAAAGTACGCTCCATACTCAAATCCCACCTGTTCAGCTGTTAAAGACACTGAAAAGAGCATATCCTTTAACTCGTCTATATTCGTTTCTTTCGGATTGTAAGTAGATAATTTCTCAAGAATAGCATTGTCAACTTGTTTTGTACGCTTGATAAAATCATCATCATACAGGCAGATTTCCTTAAAAACTTTATCCATAATATTATTCATAGCTGTGACCCTCTTTCTTATAGTTGTAATGTGTGAGAACGTGAATCAGTTCATACATTTGTTGGTATGATAGTCCTTTCCAGTCAGTTGTGTGGAAGAGACTTTCTGTGATAAAGTCAAAGAACTTTTTGGAGATTCTTTTTTGTGTAATTATTCTGCATAAAATGTGAATCTGTGTTTGACTTGGTTCTTTGGGTGCTTGACAATTATTGTTTGTGATAAGGTTTTGATATACAAGGTATCTGCTATCGTAATTTATTAGCTTCATATAATCACGCTCCTTTTAATTTAATGAATACTGGAATGACTGGGATTTAACCATTTGTGAGCCATATTTAGCACGAATATCGCTTAATGGGACTTCTTTCTTGTGGTATCGTTTATATGGTTCTTCGTGCCATACCCAAGCTTTTTTCTTCGGACACCAGTTAAAACCAAGTGTTTTCAGTTGCTCTCTGACAGAATAGCAATCAAAACACCAAACCCAGTTACCGATAATTTCAATCGTAATGTTATAACCTATAATTTCGTTCATAACAGCCTTGAAATGCTCGTTTTCTTCATAGGTATAGGATTTGTTAGATTCATTATCAGACTTGCTTAAATCGGCAAATAGAACGTCATATTCTGTATTGATTTGTTGTGTGATTTCAATACTTCCACTGGGATTATCGGGGTGGTATTGTTTCAATAACTCTCGATACCTTTTGCGTAATTCTTCAACTGTTGTTACTCCTGTAAAATACTTTGTTTGATTCATAGATTAGCTCCTTTCAACTGATACTCTTATTTTTAGGCAACAAAAAAGAGCTTCTTTACCGACTAGCTCATAAAGTCGTGATACCGCCACATTTTAAGGTGGGTACGGTTTC